>OBKS01000203.1_pt1 | contig 66411 bp, 55 predicted proteins | sample 1517381 | NCBI WGS metagenome assembly OBKS01 (sample SAMN04571686, study PRJEB22368) | human gut metagenome | biome: human gut; material: stool | host: Homo sapiens | place: Luxembourg | collected 2012-08-03 | reverse complement strand
AGCCCCGGGCTTCCTGCGGGAAATTCTGTGAGTCTCTCGCGGGTCGGTGGCTGCGCTGCGCGTGGGCGGTACTGATGCGTGAGTCGGGATTCTGAGGTTTCGAGGACCAAAAAAGGCGCCGTGAGGAGATAATCCTTCGGCGCCTCAATCATTCCTGCCGGAGAGGATTACTTTTCGTACATCCCCTTGGCAACGACGGTGCCAGCACGCATCATGCTGCGGCCGCGGGCAAACATATCGGTGATTTCACAGGCGTCGTTAACAAGCAGCAGGTCGGCGTCCATGCCGGCCTTGATTTGACCCTTGCCCGCGAGGTTGAGGCCCTTCGCGAGGTTCGTGGAAACAAAGCCGATTGCCTTTTCAAAGCCCAGTTTTTCCACGAGCTTCTGAAATTCGGGCCACGCGCCGTTAATGGGGCAGACGTCAAGTCCGATCATCTCGCCCTTATCGTCAAAGCGCGGAAAGGAGCCGTGCGCATCCGTGGAGAGCGTGAGCTTTTCGGCCGCGACGCCGTCTTCGAGTGCACAGAGAACGGCGTCAGCGGCCGTACCGCAGATACAGGGGCCGGCCGTGAGGTCGATCATGCCGCCGCGGCGGGCAAACGCAAGCGACCGCTCCCAGGTGACGTCTTTACGGGCACAGTGTGTCGGGCGGATGTGTTTGATGGGCATGCCGGCGTCGCAGCAGGCATCGATGATGTCGTAGGCGGTGTTGCCGAGGTCTCCGAGGTGCACGTGCAGGAACCCTGTCTTACCGGAAATCATGCCTCCCACGCGGATGTCGGAGAGAAGGTGCAGGATGTCCTGCTCGGTGGGGAAACTTGAGCGGTGGTCACCGAGCGCAATCTTTACGCCGATCACTTCGGGAATCGTCAGCAGTTCACGGCGCACGGTGCCGGTGATGGTCGTCACGGGAAACGCGTAGTTTGAGGTCCACATGTAGGTTGTGAGGCCTTCGGTTTTCAGTGCCCGGACTTTCGCCAGGAGGTTTTCGATGCTGCGGGTTTCGCTGTCGGTGCCGGAGACGCCCACTACGGTGGTGATACCGGCTTCAATGAATTCGTGAAGGCTTGCTTCCGGGCAGCGGGAGACCGGGCCGGCTTCGCCGCCGCCACCGGTGACGTGGATGTGCTGGTCAATGACGCCCGGCATCATCACGCGCCCCTTGGCGTCCACGGTTTCCATGCCGGGGACGTTCACCGTGAGGTCTTTGCCGACGGCAACAATCTTGTCGTTGACGATAAAGACGTCGGTGGTGCCTAGATGTTCGGGCGCGTAAACGTCCGCGTTTTTAATGAGAACGGCTGTCATAAAAACCTCTGAAAATGTGGTCGGTGCCGCTTTGGCGGCGCATATTCTGAGATTCTAATCCGGCCGTTCGGATGATCGGGCGCACTTTTCGGCATTACCGGGTAGTTTCGCGCTCCGCGTCCCGATATAATCGCCGCGTTTCAGACCTCGGGTACGTTCCTGCGGTCATTTTGTTTTTGGGGGAGCCGTCAGTGCGTCCTGTTTTTGTGCTCGATGTTGCCGAGCGTTCGATCGATCTTCTGACGCGTGAGCGTTTCATTGACGATTACTGCAATGTTCTCACCGCCAACGGCCGGACCGTCAAGGACGATCCGGACTTAACGCCCGAGGAAAATGAGCACAAGCTCTTTTTGGCGGCGGTGACCGAAATCCAGAAGGATAACGACATCCGCATTGCGGATACGGCGGCCAGTCTCACGACCGTTATTGCGCAGTTTTACGAGCAGGCTTTAAAGAAAGCCGTGACGGTTGAGGACTACCAGAAACTCGCCAAGACTCATCTGGAGCTTCTTGCGGAACTCTCTGCGGTTTTGCAGAAACTCTCGCTTGAACGCGCTAAAGAGCGCCGCGAAAAAGAAACCCCGAAGGAAGGAGCACTTTGAAAATGCCGATGCTTAACAACAAACGGTTTGTCATCACGGGCGTTTCCTCCGAGCGCTCCATTGCGCACGGCATTGCCTGCGTGGCGCACGCCGAAGGTGCCGAACTGATCCTCACCTACAACAACGCGCGCTTTGAACGCCGTGTGAGAGCCTTTGCTGAGGAACTTAATGCCAAGGTGATCCGGCTCGATGCCTCGGACGATGCTTCCGTGGCGGCCTGTGCTGAAAGCGTGAAAGCCGTTTGGCCCGACGGCATGGACGGTTTTGTTCATTCCATTGCCTGGGCGCCCCGGGAGGCCATTCAGGGGGCCTTTTTGGAAGGTATCAGCCGCGACGGGTTTCTTGCGGCAATGAGTATTTCGGTTTATTCCTTTGCGGCGCTTGCCAAAGCCTTTTTGCCTCAGATGGAAGGGCGGCGCGCCTCAATGCTCACGGTTTCCTATTTGGGGGCAGAAAAGGTGCTTCCGAACTACAACACCATGGGTGTTGCTAAGGCAGCGCTTGAATCCATGACGCGCTACATGGCAGCGGACCTGGGCCCCAGGGGAATGCGCGTCAACGCCCTTTCCTGCGGACCGGTGAGAACGCTTGCGGCCTCAGGCATCAAGGACTTCAGCCGGATGCTTGCGGCAAGCGAAACGTTAAGCCCCATGCGCGAAAACATCACCACGACGGATGCGGGTAACGCCGCGGCGTTTCTCCTTTCAGACCTCGCTCGCATGACAACGGGCCAGACCGTCTACGTTGACGGCGGGTTTGAAATTTTGGCGCCGGGCGCTCTGTAAAATACCGCAGCCTTTTTTTGTTAAGACCGCCTGTCTTTTTCCCGTAGGGTGAAAGGTTGAAGGCGGTTTTCGTTTTTAACGCACAACGAACGACATCATGCCTTCAGCTTCGTCCCGTAAACCCCGTCTGCCGCAGCCCTCGGAAATCAAGAATTTTCCGGATGATCCGGCGATGAAGGTGTTTGAATCCAACGGCACGCTTTACGGGGGCTACCGTATCCGTAAGCGTGACCCGATTACGCACAAGCAGCACGAGCAGAAGGTTTATTTGGGCCGTATCGTCGACGGCGTCTACTACACGATGGACGAATTTAAGGAGCGCTTTACCCGCACCGGTGAACCCCGGCAGTCGGGCGCGGTGCTGCCTCAGGGGTTAACGCCTGCGGCAGAAGAGGCTGTGCGTAAAAAGGCGGATCAGAACCAAAAGCTCCTTGCGGACATCGCGGGTGTTCTTGAGGACTTTGACGGGACGCTCGGCGACGGTGTTGCGGACGAGGAACCCAAGAAGGCACCGGCCCTGAAAAAGGGGCGTAAGTCCGCGGCAGCGGCTTCAGACGCTGCTCAAGCCCGGCCGCGTGCATTCGGGCGCTTTACGCCGGGCGAGAAAAACGATCTCACGGACGTCTCGGGCGTCACGGTAAAGCACTACACGTTTGAGGCAGACAAGGGTAAGACCGGGTGCGGTCTGACGATGGTCGGGTTTGAGGGAAGGGAAGTCAAAGCCGCCTTCGTGCGCTTCGGTGAAGTCCGTGCCTGGGGGCTTGAGGCGCTTGCGGAATCGCACCGTATTAAAGGTTCGGTGGTGATGACAAGCCAGACGGCCTTTCAGAAGGTGCTCGCGCTTTTGCCGGACACTGAAAAGGATGTGCTTCTTGCGCAGCCCGTGGAAGGCGTCACCCTGGAGATGTTGCCGGCTGATTTGTCCGGTGCGCGGTTCACAGTGAAAGACGGCGCGCTCGGAGCCGGTGTCGGTTTGGAGGCCTTCGGATTTTCTGGCGGCGTCGGATCGTCTTCGCGCACCGCTGTGAGGGGCTACAAGGTTGCCGTCATGGCGCTTGCGGAGTGCGAAGGGATGCTTCAGGCGGTTGAAACGGGAAAGACCGAGGCGCCGCAGGGCGCGGGCGGATCAGTCCTGCTTCTGACTGTAACGGATGCTCCGCTTTCGGTGACGGCTCTGACGCGACTTGCCAGAGCTTCCGTTGCGGGGCTTTTCCGCACGGGGGCAATGCCCTTTGCGGTGACGTCCTTGGCTCTTACGACGGACACGGGGGAAGTCAATGACACGGCTGCGGGGACGGTGATGCTGGCTGCGGCGGATGCGGCTTTAGAAGCCGTAGTCCGAAGCTTCAGATCCTGACATTCATAAGAGGGGTCTGAGGGGGTACAAAAAAGGGAGCGGCCCGTGTGGGTTTCCGCTCCCTTTGCGTCAGAAGCTCAAAGAAGAACTTCTGACGCGGACGTCAATGGGCAATTAAGCCTTCTTGCCGCCCTTAAGGCCCTTTACGTACTCAGCAACCGTCATACCGAAGACGCCGGCGCTCGTGAGCTGAGCGCCGCCCACGTAGTTGTCGTAGAAGAGGCCGCCCGCAGCGTTGCCGATGCAGAAGAGCCCCGGGATCACCTGGTTTTCGGTGTCAAGCACCTGACCGTTGGTGTTGATGAGCGGACCACCGAACGTGGCTGTCATACCGCCCTGGAACGGAACGATGTAGAAGGGAGCCTTCTTCACGACCGGGGGCTTCGGAAGGGTATTGACCGGGCTCATCTTCATGGCTTCGCCGTCTTCGATCGCTTCGTTGTAGTCTTCGATCGTTTCCTTCAGAGCCTTCGGATCAATGCCCGCAGCCTTAGCGGCTTCTTCAAGGGTGTTGCCGGTGTAAACCGGGGCCTTGGTGCGGGCGTAGCTTGCCCAGTCGTTCTTCAAAATCGGAATGTCGTGCGCTGTCTGGTCGCACACCATGAAGGCCCAGTTGTCAGGCGTATTGGCTGCCACTTCGCGGGACATCTGAACGTAGGTCTTGCCTTCATCGATGAAGCGCTTGCCCTGGCGGTTCACGCACACACCGTTGTTAACAATGTTCAAGGGGTTGGCGCCGGTCGGGCCGTAAATCGGGCCGCAGTGGAACTGGTCAACGTTCACAACCTTGGGCATGAAGGGGGCCGTCAAAACAATGTTTTCACCGGCAATGATGCGGGAACCGCGGATCGGCATCTTGGCGCCGGCGCTGCCGATAAACTGCGTGACCAATTCCTGGTTGGCAGAGTAGCCGCCGGTGGAAAGAACCACACCGTACTTCGCATAGACTTCAGAAAGGCCGTTTTCGTTCTTCACGCGCACGCCGTTGACGTTGCCTTTCTTCGGATCGCTCAAAAGCGCGACAACCTTGTTGCCGGTGCGGACTTCCACGCCCAGGGACTCAGCCTTCTTCATGAGCGTCATCGCAAGATAAGCGCCGCCCGGCTGAACGTCACCGGTCACGAGGTGAGAGCGGGTGAGCTGCGGCCACACAAGGCGGGCACCGGTCTTAAAGTTAATGCCGCAGTCGCTGTGCAGCCACTCAAGCAAACGGGTGCAGTTATCGACAACCTTGTGCGTCAGAGCCGGATCAGCCTTGCCCTGAGACACCTTCATCATGTCGTTGAAGAACGCTTCATTGGTGTCGTTGGCGGTACCGGCGGCCTTCTGGAACGACGTGTTGAGGCCCAAGAGGAACCCAGCCGCGTAAATGGTGTTGCCGAAAGGCATATCCATCTTTTCCAGCAGCAGGGGCTTTAAGCCCAGCTGCGCGGCACGGACGGCGCACACGAGGCCGCCGCAGCCGGCGCCCACAATGATCAGATCGTACTTGGCGCGGGCGGGACGGGCTTCAGCCGTGGCGGAGACACCGGCCAGAACACCGGCGGTTCCGAGAGCACCGACGGTGGCCGTCTTAAAGAAGTCGCGACGAGATTCCATTGTCATTTTCTTTTCCTTCTCTGTAATGCTGTTCCGATGCCGGGTTTTGTCTGCCGGCAACGGCAAAAACACAGTACTTACGACTGCTTCGGCGGCAACTTTACGCCGTGCAGAAAACTGTGTTCTAAGGTGTTTGTCTCAGAGCAGTGCAAAGAATTTGCTGAACAGTGCTTCAAATCAAATGAGAGGTTTGCCCGAATGTAACGGAATCTGAACAAAATACGGAAAACGCCCCTGATATAATTTCAGTTTACGTGTCCGCGTTAAGAAAACGAGCGGATTATCCTTTTTCTGATTTGTTAAGACGCGCCCCTGAAAGGCGCAAGCCGGAATGCCACAACAGCAGCCTGCCATTACTTCATTTTCCGATTTCAATCTCGATTCCCGTATCCAGACCGCGATTGCGGCGATGGGTTATGTGAATCCGACACCGATTCAGCAGAAAGCCATTCCCGCCGTTTTGGAGGGCAGGGACGTGATGGGTGCTGCGCAGACCGGTACCGGAAAGACGGCGGGTTACGGGTTGCCCTCGCTGCAGCGGATTCTGCCGACGGCAAACACCTCCGCTTCTCCGGCGCGCCACCCCGTGCGTATGCTCGTTTTGGCGCCCACGCGGGAACTTGCCGATCAGGTTAACGACAATCTGAAGCTTTACGCCGCGAACACCCCCCTGCGGGTCGGCGTTGTCTACGGCGGCGTTGACATTAAGCCGCAGTCAGACCAGCTGCGCCGCGGCATTGAAGTGCTCACCGCAACGCCCGGGCGTCTTCTGGATCATATTGAGGGCAAGGCTGTCAATCTCTCGCAGGTGCAGATCGTCATTCTTGACGAAGCCGACCGGATGCTCGACATGGGGTTTTTACCCGATATCAGCCGCATTCTCAATCACCTGCCGAAAAACCGGCAGAGCCTGATGTTTTCGGCAACCTTTTCGCCGGAAATCAAAAAGCTTGCCGCAAACTTTCTCAATGACCCCGTCTTGATTGAGGTCGCGCGCCGCAATGCGACCGCAGACACCGTCCGCCAGGTCTTTTACCGCGTCGAAGACCGTCAGAAGACGGCGTGCCTTATTGAAATTCTCAAAACCCAGGGTGAGGGGGCGACCGCCTTAAAGCAGGTCCAGGTGTTCGTGAACGCCAAGATCACATGCCGGCGTCTCACGCGGACCCTCACGCAGGCGGGCATCAAGGCCGACTCCATTCACGGGGACAAAACGCAGGAAGAACGCACGGCCGCGCTTGAAGCCTTCAAAAAGGGCGAGTGCGAAGTTCTCGTGGCAACCGACGTTGCCGCGCGCGGTCTTGATATTGAAGAGCTTCCCGTCGTCATCAATTACGACGTGCCCTATGTGGCGGAAGACTATGTGCACCGCATCGGCCGCACGGGCCGCGCGGGAGCGCAGGGGCTTGCCATCATGCTCATTACGGCAGCGGACGACCGTTCTGTGGCCGCCATTGAAAAGCTCACCAAGCAGACCTTTAAGCCGGTCGACTACCGACCCGTGGAACGGTTCCGTCCGCGGCGTGACGGGGACCGTAACGGGGATTCGGATCGTCCGCGGCGCGAGCACTGCCGCGACAATGATCACGAAGGGCGTGCGCGTCCGGAGTACGGCACCTACCGTAAGGCCGTTTACGATCCGATCTTTGATAAGCCCTACGAGCCGAGCAACACGCCGCCGCGGCCTATTGCCGCAACACCGGTGCAGCCTCTGAGAAGCACCAAGAAAAAAGCGCCCGTGGCAGCGCTTTTGGGCGGCCGGGGCCGATAAACAAAAAGGCTCTCTTTCGAAAACGAAGGAGAGCCTTTTTAAATCAACCGTCAGGATTTAATTTGAGGATCCCAGGGGTGCGACGCCCTGATCATCCGTTTCCTCGGGGTGCGCTTCAAAGTAGCGCTTTCGGCTTTCTTCAATGGGAATGGGGCGGCCGTCCGGGCCCAGGCACACATAAACGAGCGTTGCCTGCGTCACCAGATCGATGGTGTTGTGAGCTTTGGTAAGGCGCTCGGCATAGACCTCAACCTTAATTGTGATGCTTGAGGTCCCTACCTTCACGATGTCGGTGTAAACCGAGACCACGTCACCCACCCGGATCGGGTTTTCAAACGTAAAGGAGGAGACGGCGCGCGTCACTACTTTGCGCGAGAGGCAGTAGCGCATGGCGGTGATGCCGCCCGCTAAGTCCACCTGGCTCATCACCCAGCCGCCGAAGACGTCACCGTGCTGGTTGGTGTCTTTGGGAAGCGGTTCCACTCGTAAAGCCGGCATCTTGCCCTCGGGGAGCCTCACGCGGCGCGTTTCGCGGACAGTGTCTGTCATTTCTTTATCCCTGTTTGTCCTTTTTATAAGAGTGCGGGATTTTAGCGCAGCGCGAAAAAAAGCCGTCCGGTAAATACAGTCTGCTGGACGGCTTTTGGGGGAAGATTTTTTAGTCGGTGTAACCGATCTTCGGAAGGATGTCTTTGACGATCCCGCCCTTCTTTTCGTTAAAGAGCGCTTTGTTCTGCGCAATGAGGTTGCGGCCTTCGGCGTCGATACTGACAATCAAAGGTCCGAATTCCTTGACCTTCATGCACCAGAGCGATTCTGGCATCCCGAGTTCGGGCCACTTCACGTCCTCGACGACTTCAACGTGTTCGGCACCGATCACGGCGCAGCCGGCGGGGAAGATGCAGTGAATGGCCTTATGCGCTTTGCAGCCGGCTTCGGTGTTGGGGCCCATGCCGCCCTTACCGATGATGAGGCGCACGCCTGTTTCATCGATAAATTCCTTTTCAAAAAGTTCCATGCGCATGGAAGTCGTGGGGCCGATTGCGACCACACGCCAGCCGCTCGGACTCGTCGGATCCTGCGTCATGATGGGACCGCCGTGGAAAATGGCGCGGTCACGGATGTTCACGGGGAGCTTGCGGCCGTGCTTGACGACACGGGTGTGGGCGCAGTCGCGCGCCGTCACGAGCGTCCCGGTGAGATAAACGATATCCCCGATTTTGAGGTCTTTGACGTCTTCTTCTTTAATCGGCGTCGTCAGGATTTTCTTGCTCACAGCGTGACTCCTTTATGCGTGAAGACTTCGTAGCTCAGATCGGCCTTAAAGCGGATGCCGGCGCGGCGGTGAGCCCAGCAGCCGACGTTGACGGCAGCGGCAAGGCAGGAGGGATGGCGCGCGGCCTGTTCGACGTTCACGCCCATCACGGTCTTGGTGCCCCCGAGGCCGTTGGGGCCGATGTTGAGCTTATCGAGTCCCTCGGCGATGATTTGCTCGAATTCGGCGCCGCGGGTGTTGCTGTTGTGTGATCCCACCGGACGCATGAGCGCCTTTTTGGAAAGCACAGCCGCGACTTCAGCCGAGCCTGCGATGCCGATACCGACCAAAAGCGGCGGGCAGGCATTGATGCCGCGCTCGCAGATCAGGTCAAAAATGAACTTCACGACGCCTTCGTAGCCTTCAACAGGCATGAAGACTTTGGCGGTTCCGGGAAGCGAGCAGCCGCCGCCCGCGAGATAGCAGTAGATCGTGCATTCGTCACTGTCAGGAATAATTTCCCAGTCGGTGTAGGGAATGCGCACACCGGTGTTGTTGCCGGTGTTTTTCTCGTCGAAAATCTGCACGGCGTTGTGGCGCAGCGGAGCTTTCTTGGTTGCGCGCTTGGCGGCTTCAGGCAGGCACTGCGGAATGTCTCCTAAAAGCGGAAACTTTGAGCCGCACTGAATGAAGTACTGAATGACGCCGGTGTCCTGGCAGCTCGGGACGTTGCGGCGCAGCGCGGCGTCCTGATTGGCAAACATCGTATCGTAGATGATGTTGGCGAGTTCGCTTTTCTGCTCCTTGCGGAGTTCTTCGAGCTTTGTGACAACATCGTCCGGAAGACGCTTGGCCGTGAGTTCGGTGAACCGGGCCATGGTCTCGGTGAAGCGTTCGCAGAGGTTCTGATCTGACATAGCTGGGAAGTGGGATCGTTAATCAAAAAAACGCAGTGGTGTTCCTCACTGTTGACCGGCAGTTTATATAGTTGTTTAGTGATAATCACGATTAGTTTTATTGGGTAATGCAATAGAACTGCATAAAACAAAACCGCCCGAAGGCGGCTTTGTCTATTAAAACGTGCGCTCGTTTTAAAGGACCGTGGCAATGGCCTTTGCAACGTAGGCGACGTTCTTCTTGTTGAGCCCGCAGATACAGATGCGGCCGTTACGTACGGCGTAGACGCCGAATTCGGTCGCAAGGCGGTCAACCTGTTCGGGGGTAAGACCCGTGAAGGAGAACATGCCGACCTGACGCGTTACAAAGCTGAAGTCGCGCTTGGCACCGATTCTTGCCATTTCTTCGGCAAGTGCCGCGCGCATCGTGCGGATGCGGTCGCGCATGCCGGCGAGTTCCTGTTCCCAGTGCGCGTAGTTCTTGGCGTCGGAAAGTACGTGCGAGACGATGCGGGCGCCGTGAGCGGGCGGGTTGGAGTAGTTGGCGCGGATCACGGCCTTAAGCTGCGTCATCACGACCTGGGCTTCGGTCGCGTTCGGAGTGACAACCGTGAGCGCACCGATGCGTTCGCCGTAGAGGTTAAAGCTCTTGGAGTAGGAGGTGGAGACGAGGAAATTCATGCCGCTTTCGGCAAAACGGCGGATGGACCACGAGTCTTCGTCAAGGCCCTTGCCGAAACCCTGATAGGCCATATCAAGGAAGGGAACGAGGCCCTTTTCCTGGCAGACCGCAATCACCTGATCCCATTCATCGTGCGTGAGATCGTAGCCCGTGGGGTTGTGGCAGCAGGCGTGAAGAATCACAAGGGTCTTTGCGGGCAGCGCCTTAAGGTCTTCCATCATCGCGGCAAAGTCGATGCCGTCACGCGCGGCGTCATAGTAGCGGTAGCCCTTTACTTCGTAACCGGCCATCGCAAGAATCGCATTGTGGTTGCCCCAGGTGGGTTTGCTCGTGGCGCCCACCGTAAGGCCGCAGAGGTGATGCATGAAGTCCATGCCGACTTTCAGAGCCCCGGTGCCGCCCAGGGTCTGCACCGTTGCGGCGCGTCCGGAAAGAACGATTTCGCTTGCGGCGCCGAAAACCATCTTCTGCACGAGTTCACCGTAACCGGCGAGACCGCTGATCGGAATATAGGTATGCGGAATACGGGCGGCAACGATCGCTTCTTCGGCTTCCTGCACGACTTCCAGAATCGGGGTCCGGCCTTCTTCGGTGAGGTAGGCGCCCACACCGAGGTTCACCTTTTCGGCGCGCGGATCGGCGCGGAACTTTTCAGATACACCCAGAATCGGGTCGGCGGGAGCGGCCTTAAGACCGGCAAAAAGCGAAGTCGTCATTTGAATCTCACCCAAGTTGGTATTGTTGGTTTACGGGCGGCAAAACCTACAGAGGCTTTCTTTGCCGCCTTTAGTTGCCGACTGAGTCTAATACAGCGTGCATGGTTCGAATTGAGAGGTATTGCGTATCCGAGGCCCGAAAAACTGTAACCGCGTGCAAGCGGGAATCCGACGCTTCGGTCTGAAAAGTCAAAAAATTTTGTCTTTGACCGGCGTTTCTTCTATAATCCCGCGCTTTCCGGCTGAGGCTTACTCGGACGGAGAAAGGAAGAGACCCGGGCTTTTGTAGGACCGGTCTTTGTAAATAGCGCGTCCGCACCCATCCAGGTTGGCCCAGGCTTTGGGCACACCGGGGCGGCGTAAGACAGAAAACCTTGGAGTAAATTCAAAATGACCAGCATGCGTGAAATGCTCGAAGCGGGCTGCCACTTCGGCCATCAGACCCGTTTCTGGAACCCGAAGATGGCTCAGTACATCTTTGGTGCCCGCAACAAGATTCATATCATCAACCTCGAAAAGACGGTTGAAAAGTTCGAAGAAGCCACGAAGTTCGTGCGTGAACTCTCTGCCCGCGGCGGCAAGATCCTCTTCGTGGACAGCAAGCGCGGCGGCCGCGACATCATCGTCGAACAGGCTCAGCGCTGCGGCAGCTGCTGGGTTGACCAGCGCTGGCTGGGCGGCACGCTCACCAACTTCAAGACCGTCAAGCAGACGATCAAGCACCTCAAGGAAATGGAACAGACCATCGCCGACGGCGGCCTTGAGAAGATGAGCAAGAAGGAAGCCCTCGACTTCACCCGCGAAATTGAAAAGCTCAACAAGTCGATCGGCGGCATCAAGGAAATGACGAGCCTGCCCGACGCCCTCTTCATCGTTGACGTTGGCTACCACAAGATCGCCATCGCTGAAGCCAACAAGCTCGGCATCCCGGTCGTGGGCGTTGTCGATACGAACTGCAGCCCCGAAGGCATCGACTACGTGATCCCCGGCAACGACGACTCCAGCAAGGCTGTCGCCATCTACGCTTCCGGCATCGCCGATGCGGTTTTGGCCGGCAAGGCTGACCGTGCCACGGGCGCAGAAGAAGAACCGGCTGAAGAATTCGTTGAAGAAGTCGACGAAAAGGCCGAAACGCCTGCTTCCTAAGACGGCGTCTCTTTGAACTGAAAAAAGGCGCACGCCGAGCCCGATGCGAGCCCGCCGCTGCGCCTTTTTCGTAAATACATTTGATTTTTCCCGTAGGCAGTCCGCAAGTCTCGGACCGCTTACGTCAAAACCCGAAAGGAGTTGAAAATAATGGCTGCTATTACTGCTGCAATGGTCAAGGCCCTGCGCGAAAAGACCGATGCTCCGATGATGGAATGCAAGAAGGCGCTCACGGAAGCTGACGGTGACGCCGCCAAGGCCGAAGAGATCCTGCGCGTCAAGCTCGGCAACAAGGCGAGCAAGGCCGCGAGCCGCGTGACCGCCGAAGGCGTGATCGGCGCCTATGTTTCGCCCGACGGCAAGACGGGCGCCATCGTCGAAGTCAACTCTGAAACCGACTTCGTTGCGAAGAACCCCGAGTTCCTCAAGATGGCTGCCGACGCCGCCAAGCTCATCGCTGAAAAGGCCCCGGCTGACGTCGCGGCGCTTTCCGCTCTCGAACTCGAAGGCAAGACCTTGGACGCGATCCGTACGGCTCTCGTCGGTAAGATCGGCGAAAACATGACCTTCCGCCGCTTCAAGCGCCTTGAAGCCAAGGGTAAGCTTCACAAGTACGTGCACGGCGGCAGCAAGATTGCTACGCTCGTTGACGTTGAGGGCGGTGACGACGAAGTTGCGCACGACATCGCCATGCACATCGCTGCTTCCAAGCCCAAGGCTCTTAACGCCGAAGGGATCGACCCGGCTCTGATCGAAACCGAACGCCGTGTTGCGATCGAAAAGGCCAAGGAAGCCGGCAAGCCCGAAGCGATGCTTGAACGTATCGCCGACGGTACGGTGAAGAAGTTCCTCAAGGAAGTGACGCTTCTTGACCAGCCCTTCGTCAAGGACGACAAGGTGACGATTGCTCAGCTTCTTAAGAGCAAGAACGCCAACGTCGCTGACTTTGCCCTCTTCGTGGTGGGTGAAGGCCTTGAAAAGCGTAACGATGACTTCGCCGCTGAAGTGGCTGCCCAGACGGCTGCTGCTCAGAAGGCTTAATTCCGCTTTCTGACGGTGCCGGAAATTTTTCGGCACCCGGCAGGAAAAACGCGTTTCGGTCGTGTTGCCGGAGCGCGTTTTTTGCGGCCGTCACTTTCGCCAGCGAAGTCCGGACGCACGCAAAATTTTTTCTGATCCGCGTCTTAAGAAGGTCAGATTTGGCGGTATCATGACACTGGATTTTTACGGATTTTTTATTAGGTCCTTTTCCTGATGCTTTGGGCCGGATAAAAAACGGGTTTGAAAGACATAATTGGAGCCACGACATGACAGAAACGAACGGGCAGACGCCTGCGCCTAAATTCAAACGAATTCTCCTGAAGCTTTCCGGTGAGGCGCTGATGGGGGATGACGCCTTCGGCATCAACCGCGCAACGCTTGCTTCGATCGTTGAAGACATCAAGGACGTTCTGTCACTCGGGGTGGAACTCGGTATTGTTGTCGGGGGCGGCAACATCTTCCGCGGTGTGGCTCTGGGCGCGACCGGTATGGACCGCGCAACCGGCGACTACATGGGGATGCTTGCGACCGTCATGAACGGTATGGCGCTGCAGGATGCGCTCAGAAACGCGGGCGTTGAAGCACGCGTGCAGAGTGCTCTGGCGATGGAGCAGGTGGCTGAACCCTATATCCGCGGCAGAGCGCTTCGCTATCTGCAGAAAGGCCGCGTCGTGATTTTCGCGGCGGGCACGGGCAATCCCTTCTTTACGACCGACACGACGGCCGCACTGCGCGGCGCCGAGATCGGCGCGGAAGTCGTTTTAAAGGCCACTAAGGTTGACGGCATCTACTCTGAAGACCCGAAGAAAAATCCCAATGCCACGCTTTACCACGACATCACGTTTGATGAATGCATGAAGCGTGACCTCAAGGTGATGGACGCAACGGCCTTTGCTCTTTGCCGTGATCAGAAGCTTCCGATCAAGGTCTTCTCCATCCATAAGAAGGGCGCGATGCGCCGTGTGGTTTTGGGGGAAGACGAGGGGACGCTCGTTCACTGCTAAAATAATTCAATTGTTTTTTGCCATACACATTAAAACAAGGCCATGACAACGATTGCAGAAATTCAGCAGACCGCTGAACACAAAATGAACCGTACGGTGGAAACGCTGCGTGAGGAATTCACGAAACTGCGTACGGGCCGTGCCTCGGTGGGGTTGCTCGACCACATCTCGGTTGAATACTACGGCTCGATGACGCCGCTTTCTCAGGTCGCGAACTTGGGCGTCGGCGACGCCCGCACGCTGACCGTGCAGCCCTGGGACCGCAAGATGATCCCTGTGATTGAAAAGGCGATTCTCATGAGCGACCTGGGCCTGAACCCGGCGACCTCCGGTGACATCATCCGCGTGCCGCTGCCTCCGCTTACCGAAGAGCGCCGCCGTGAAATCACGAAGGTGGTGAGAAGCGAAGGCGAAGACGCCAAGGTGGCCGTGCGTAATCTGCGCCGTGACGCCAACGAACAGGTGAAGAAACTCGAAAAAGCCAAGGAAGTGAGCGAAGACGACTCCCGCGGCGCCGAAAAGGACATCCAGAAGATCACCGACAAGTACATCGAAGCGATCGATAAAGTCGTTGCCGAGAAGGAAAAGGAAGTGATGACGGTTTAATGCCGTCTGCGGTATCTCTACAGTATTTCCGCCCTGAAAGCCGGTGTGTTTTCGGGGCGGTCATGTTCTTAATCCTCTGTTTTTGTTAAGGATTGTTTCGGGCGATGAGCTCACATATTCCGGCACATGTTGCGGTGGTGATGGACGGTAACGGCCGCTGGGCGAAGGCCCGTTTTCTGCCGCGCGTGGAAGGTCACAGGCGCGGAATGGCAGCCTTAAAGCGCCTCACCGAAGCCGCCCGCAAAGCCGGTATCCGGCATCTCACGGTCTTTGCGTTTTCAAGCGAAAACTGGAAGCGTCCCGCCGATGAAGTCAACGCCCTCATGCGCTTTTTCGTGGACGGCTTAACGCGCGAGGCAGAGCCTTTAAGCGAGGCCGGCATCAGGCTTCATGTGGTGGGGGATACCAAGGTCTTTTCGCCGGAGCTGCAGGCAGCGATCCGCACCGCGGAACAGATGACTGAGGGCGCGCAAGCCATGACCCTTAATATCTGTGCCAACTACGGCGGCCGCTGGGATGTGGTGGATGCCGTGAACCGCCTGGTGCGTGACGGCAAACCCGTGACGGTGGAAACGGTGACGGACGCTGTTTCCATGCAGTGGGCCGGGCCTGTGGATCTGATGATCCGTACCGGGGGAGAGCAGCGGATTTCAAACTTTCTTCTCTGGCAGCTCGCGTACGCCGAACTGTGGTTTACCGAAGTCCTGTGGCCCGACTTCAGCGAAGCCGACTTCAATGAGGCGCTGACCTGGTTTGCCGGACGCGAGCGGCGCTTCGGCCGGACCGGGGATCAGGTTAAAAACGGCGGCTAGTAAACCGCAACGACAACGCTTAAAGGTGGATGCATGTTAAAAACCCGCGTTATCACAGCTCTCGTTTTGGTGGCCGTTTTTGCCGCTGCCTGGTTCTTTTCGCCCGCTGCCTTTAAGGCGCTTATTGCCGCGGCCTTCATGATTGCGATGGGCGAGTGGCTCTTGATGCTTAAAGTCACGCCGGGTGCGGCAGGTGCCGCTGCCGTCATCGGTACCGTGGTGCTTGCAACCTGCGCCTTTTACGATATTCGGTTAACCGACACGGTCTATACGGGCCTCATGCTCGTTGTGAGCTGCCTGTGGCTTGCGCTTACCGCTGTTTTGTTTGCCGCGCGCAACCTGGGTTTCCGCATAAAGCGCACGGTGTCGCTTGTCTTTGCCGTTCTCTTTCCGGTTTCCGCCTGGTTTGCTTTTGAACGGATGACCGCAACGGGCCTCGTATTCATGCTTTCGGTTTTCGCGGTTATTTGGCTTGCGGACATCTGCGCCTATTTCTGCGGCAGGCTCTTTGGTAAGCGCAAGATGGCGCCCGCAATCAGCCCGGGGAAGACCTGGGCGGGGGCTGTCGGAGCCGTAGTCTTTGTGTTTGCTTTTGCGATCATTGCCGCCGAGACCCTGCCGCACGACATGATTTTCACAAGTGTCGTTTTGGACAAGATGGGCTACGCCGCCGGGTTCGCAGCGGTTCTTCTGTTGGTGGCGGTTTCCATTGCCGGAGACCTTTTTGAGTCAGCCGTCAAGCGCCAGGCGGGCGTCAAGGATTCGAGTAATTTACTCCCCGGGCACGGCGGCTTTTTTGACCGCTTTGATTCCTCGCTGGCCGTTTTTCCGACGGCAGCGGCACTTCTTGCGGTTCTTACGCTCTGAGTGTAAAACGCGCAAGTTACGCGAGCGGCCGGCCTTCGGCCGCTTTTTTCTGCCGCAAAACGGAAGCGGTCTGAAGAACGACCGAAAGCGCAATCAGAGCAAGCCCCGCCCAGAAGCTGAAGTTGAGTTCCCGGGCTTCGTCAAAAAGAACCATCGCAATGAGAATGGAGTAGACGGGCTCAAGGTTGTAGGAGAGGTTAAGCGTAAAGGCCGAGATGTGCTTTAACGCCATCATCTGCAGCAGGTACATCCCGAGCGTGATCACCGTGGCAAAGATCACGAGGTAAAGCGTATCGGGCCAAAGCACCGGCCAAAAGCGCGTTTCGGGGTTGGCCAGGAACACAAAAGGCGCAGCCGCCGCAAAGGAAAGAACGGCTCCGGCAAACTGCCAGGTAAGCACCGTTTCCGGATTGTGCGTGCGCCGGAAGGACTTCATGAAGATGGCGATCAGAGCTGCACCTGCGGCGCTTAGCACCCCGTAGAAAAGCCCAAGCCGGTAGCGAGAGTCAAAGTGAAAGATGAGCGCGATGCCCAAAATCGTGAGCATCGAAAAGCCGATTTCTTTCAGTGAAATCCGTTTTCTTTCCAAAAGCGGCTCAAAGATAGCGGTGAAAAATCCGACTGTTGAAAAACTCAGTACGCCGATACTCACGTTACTGGCCTTAATGGCGGCGTAAAAAAGCATCCACTGCACCGCAAGAAAAGCGCCGAGCAGCATAAAACGCGTGATGTCCTTTGCCGAGCACTTTTCAAGGCGTTTCACCGCAAGGACAATGCCTAGAAGCACGGAACCCCCGATCACCACGCGCCAGAAGACAATCATGAAAGGCGTGAGCTCAATCAGCTTGCCGAACACACCGGTCCAGCCGGCTAAAAGAATCGAGACGTGCAGGGCAATAAAGGCGTTGCGCATGGAAGTGGTGGGTATTGGTGTGTCTGGCAAGCGGAGTATAGAGACAACAGCGCCGTTAAAATTGTCCAAGGTTCGGGCGATAACATGCACGCACAACATACATGATGCATAATTTGAAAATGTTTTACATGCATTAATGCTTAATGTATGTTATCTGATGGTTATTGATGATCAATTGATCATTAAGCAAGTGGGTTTGCGCGGGATTTAATCATCAAAATAACGGACAGTAAACATTAATGATCGTTAACGAAGGTGAATCCCGTGAGCAATGGACGCTGGCAGCGACAAATTTTTGAGGTTCGGTTATGCCTCCGATCGTGGGTTGTCTGATCGCCGTTTTGTTCGTCGGCGCTATCGGCATAGGACGAGCTTTGTACGGGTTCTGGCTCAAAAAGCATGGCAAACTTTGATACAACGCCGGTAGCAGGAACTGATTCTTCCTGGCATCCGCAAAAAGAACACTGAAACTGAACCTCTCTGTCTATATAATTCGCCCAATAACACTTCTCAAGGACCGTGCGGACGAATAGGCGGGCATGCGGCCGCTTTTTGTGCGTGCAGTTTTTGTACCTGGCGAGCGAAAAGAGAATGACTAAATATGTATTCGTGACCGGCGGCGTTGTCTCCAGTTTGGGTAAAGGCATCGCCGCCGCTTCTTTGGCGGCACTTCTGGAGTCCCGCGGACTCAAGGTGACGATGATCAAGCTTGATCCGTACATCAACGTGGATCCGGGCACGATGAGCCCGTTTCAGCACGGTGAAGTGTTTGTGACCGAAGACGGGGCGGAAACCGACCTTGACCTCGGCCACTATGAGCGTTTCATCTCCTCGAAGATGCACCGCTATAACAACTTCACGACCGGTCAGATCTATAAGAGCGTTCTTGAGAAGGAACGCCGCGGCGAATACCTCGGCAAGACCGTTCAGGTGATTCCCCACATCACCAACGAAATCCAGGAATTCATCCAGCGCGGAGCCAAAAATTCCTGCGGCGGACAGTGTGACGTCGCCGTTGTGGAAATCGGCGGCACGGTGGGCGACATTGAGTCGCTGCCTTTCGTTGAAGCGGTGCGCCAGATGAGTTTCCGTGTGGGCCGCGGCAACGCCTGCTTTGTGCATCTGACGCTGTGCCCGTATGTGGCCGCTGCCGGGGAACTCAAAACCAAGCCCACGCAGCACTCCGTGCAAAAGCTCAGAGAAGAGGGTGTGTACCCCGATCTCCTGCTTTGCCGCGCCGAACGCGACATTCCCGAAAGCGAACGCGCCAAGATCGCTCTCTTCTGCAACGTTCCGATGGACTGCGTGATCAGCGTCACCGACGCCAAGACCATTTACGAAGTGCCCCTCATGCTGCACGCGCAGCGCATGGACGACATCGTCTGTGAAAAGCTCGGTCTTAATACCCCGCCCGCGAACCTCTCCGTCTGGCAGGAAATCGTGCGCCGCATTAAGGAGCCCAAGCGCGAAGTCGTGATCGGCATGGTGGGCAAGTACGTCGATTACGCCGACAGCTATAAGAGCCTCAACGAAGCGCTCACGCACGCCGGTATCCGCACCGAAACCCGCGTGAAGACCCGGTGGGTGGACGCCGAACAGCTTGAAAAGGAAGGTACGGACTCCCTGAAGGGCGTTGACGCCGTGCTCGTTCCCGGGGGCTTCGGTAAGCGCGGCACCGAGGGCATGATTAAGGCGATTGAATACGCCCGCGTCAACAAGATTCCGTTTTTGGGTATCTGTCTCGGCATGCAGACAGCGGTCATTGAATTTGCCCGTCACGTCTGCGGTTTGGGCGGCGCCAATTCCACCGAATTTGATGTCGATACGCCGCACCCGGTGGTAGCGCTTATCACTGAGTGGCGCGATCAGTCCGGCCGCATCGAGCACCGCGATGAAAAAAGCGACCTGGGCGGGACGCTGCGCCTCGGGAGCCAGCGCGTGCCCGTTGAACCCGGGACGCTTGCGCAGAAGATTTACGGCGACACGGTCTGCGAACGTCACCGCCACCGCTACGAAGTCAACAACGCCTACGTTTCGCAGTTTGAGGCGCACGGCATGACGATTTCGGCGAGGACCCCGACCGAGCACCTGCCTGAAATGATGGAATTAAAGGACCATCCGTTCTTCTTCGGGGTGCAGTTCCATCCGGAATTTACGTCAAACCCCCGCACCGGGCACCCGCTTTTTGAAGCGTTTGTGAAGGCGGCGATTGACTACAAGGCTTCTCACGAAGGCTTTGGCGACAAGTAAGTTTTAACCCGAAGCGGTCACGGTACGCATGGTGCCGCGGCCGCTTTTGATACTTGAAGAGGTTACCCCGTGAAGCTCTGCGGATTTGAAACGGGCGGCCGGCGCCCCTTTTTCCTCATTGCCGGTCCCTGCGTGATTGAAAGCGAAGCGATGGTGATGGAAATCGCCGGGTTTATGAAGGAAGTCACCGGCAGGCTCGGTATTCCCTACATCTTTAAGGCCAGTTTTGACAAGGCTAACCGTACGTCCGACACGAGTTTCCGCGGTCTGGGGATGGCTGAGGGGCTGAGGATTCTTGCGCAAGTGCGCGAAAAAATCGGTGTGCCGGTTTTAACCGACGTTCACACCGAAGCCGAAGTTCCGGAAGTGGCTGCCGTCGTTGACGTTCTGCAGACGCCGGCCTTTCTTTGCCGGCAGACGGACTTTATCCGCGCCTGCGCCAAAAGCGGAAAACCCGTAAACATCAAAAAGGGGCAGTTTCTCGCGCCCCACGATATGGTAAACGTTGTCGCCAAGGCCCGTCATGCGGCTGAGGAAGCGGGCCTGGATCCAGACCGCTTCTGCGTGTGCGAGCGCGGTGCGAGTTTCGGTTACGGTAATCTCGTAAGCGACATGCGAAGCCTTGCGATCATGCGCGAAACCAAGGCTCCCGTCGTTTTTGACGCCACGCACTCGGTGCAGCTTCCGGGCGGCAACGGCACCTGTTCGGGCGGTGACCGCCGCTTTGTGCCGGTGCTTGCGCGCGCCGCGGTTGCGGTGGGCGTGGACGGCCTGTTTATGGAAACGCATCCGGATCCGGCGTGCGCCAAAAGCGACGGCCCCAACGCCGTGCCGCTCGCGAAAATGCCGGCCCTTTTGGAAAGCCTCACGGCCATTGACAAAATCGTGAAGGCCAAGCCCTTCCTCGAAGAAAATTTTTAACCTGATCTAGTAAGGATTCGTCTTTATGAGTTCTATTATCGATATCGTTGCCCGCGAAATTCTTGACAGCCGCGGTAATCCCACCGTTGAGTGTGATGTGTACCTTGAAAGCGGCACGATGGCCCGCGCGGCGGTTCCGTCCGGAGCCTCCACCGGCATCCGCGAAGCGATTGAACTGCGCGACGGCGACAAGAAGCGCTACGGCGGCAAGGGGGTGTTAAAGGCCGTTGAGAACGTGAATGGCGAAATCGCCGACGCCATTCTCGGCAGTGAAGCTAGCGATCAGGCCTTTATCGACCGCACGATGATTGAACTTGACGGTACGGAAAACAAGGGCCGTCTCGGCGCCAACGCCATTCTCGCGGTTTCGATGGCCGTGGCGCGGGCCGCAGCCGAGGAGTCGGGGCTTCCGCTTTTCCGCTACTTCGGCGGCATGGGTGCCGTTCAGATGCCGGTACCGATGATGAACGTCATTAACGGCGGCGCGCACGCCAACAACAACCTCGACCTGCAGGAGTTCATGATCATTCCGGTGGGGGCTCCGAGCTTTAAGGAGGCGCTCCGCTACGGCGCGGAAACCTTCCACACCTTAAAGAAAATCATCAACAGCCGCGGCATGAGTACGGCCGTGGGCGATGAAGGCGGCTTTGCCCCGAAGTGCGAAAGCCACGAGGAAGCGATCGAACTCATCCTTGAAGCGGTGAAGCAAGCCGGCTTTGAGCCGGGCAAGGACATCATGATCGGCCTTGACTGCGCCTCAAGCGAATTCTTCGATAACGGCAAGTATGTGATGAAAAAGAGCGGCGGCAAGGCAATGTCCGCCGAAGAATGGGCCGGCGTGCTCGAAGGCTGGGTCAATAAGTACCCGATCATCAGCATCGAAGACGGTATGGCCGAAGGCGACTGGGAAGGCTGGAAGATGCTCACCGAGAGGCTTGGCGACCGCGTGCAGCTTGTGGGTGATGATCTTTTTGTCACCAACCCCAAGATTCTGAAGGAAGGGATCGAAAAGGGTGTTGCCAATTCGATCCTCATTAAGGTGAACCAGATCGGTACGCTCACCGAAACCTTTGAAGCGATTGAAATGGCAAAGCGCGCGGGATACACCGCCGTCGTCTCGCACCGTTCGGGCGAAACCGAAGACAGCACGATTGCCGACATCGCCGTGGGGCTTAATGCCGGTCAGATCAAGACGGGCAGTATGTCGCGCTCTGACCGTATGGCCAAGTACAATCAGCTCCTTCGTATCGAAGAGCGCTTGGGCGACTGCGCGGTCTACCCGGGTAAAAGCGCTTTTTACTGCATTAAGAAGTAACTGACGGACTGAAACTTTCACCGTGTCGCTGCGGCATTTGATTTACCTTCTTGTCTTTATCCTCGCGGTCGCGATTCAGTGGCCGCTCTGGTTCGGCAAGGGGGGCGTATTAAGAATGCAGGCTCTGGAGGCGGAGCTCGCAAGTGTGCGCGCCGCCAACGACCGGTTGCGTGCCGAAAACGATGCCGCTGCCGCCGAAATTGAGTCACTCGAAAGCGGCAGCGGCGCCGTAAGCGAGCGCGCCCGCATGCGTTTGGGTATGATTCGCAGCGATGAAATACTTTTCCGGCTGGTTCCGAAGGGAAAAAACGCGGCTCCCGTGCCCGAAATTCCCGAGAAGCCGACCGGAAAACAACAGATTTTCTCCCCCAAGCGTTCGGATCTTTATGTTCCGGGCTCGATTGAAGACGGGCAAGAGGCTCAGCAAAAAAGCCGCACCCCCTAGATCACGGCCGGCGATGTGAAGCATTCGGGCGAGAGGGACTGACTCTTAAAAAGGACTATAAGAAAATGACGCAGGTTATTCAGCAGCTCACCGTTTTTCTGGAAGGCGGTCAGAACATCGTGATTCCGTTTAACGCGGAAAAACCTGAAATCCTCAATCCCCAGATCGAAACCTTTCTGAAGGCTCTGAGCGAAAAGGATAAGAAGGACGGCAACTTCCTCTTCCAGGGTGCCCGCGTTGTGCTGATTCGTCTCAAGGACGTCTCCGCCTGTGACGTTGTGAGCCTCATCCGCAAGGAGGAAGGCCCCGCCAAGGCGACGAAGGCCGCGAAGGCTGCCGCGAAGTAATTTCGCATCAGGGGCCGGACAATCACGTATCCGGCCGCAGACGCCGCAAAACCTGTGGGTTTCTTAAGAGACCCTGTTGTGTTTTGCGGCGTTTTTGTATCTTGAAACTCACCGGGACCGTCCCCAAATACGAGCAATCATTGATCGGCGCAACGCGTTTGCGCCCGTTTGTTTTTCGGAGACACATTCACCATGGCAGCACAGGTGCACGGTTTTCAGACCGAAGTCGCAAAACTACTTGATCTTCTCGCCAACTCGCTTTACTCCAATAAAGAAGTCTTTCTGAGGGAACTCATTTCCAACGCCTCGGACGCCTTGGATAAGCTGCACTTTCTGTCGCTTACCGACCAAAAGCTTCTGGGCGACGATCCGATCCTCAGAATCCGCGTGAAGACCGATAAGGATGCGGGAACGCTGACGATTTCCGATAACGGCATCGGCATGACGGTGGAAGAGGCGCAGGAACACTTGGGCACCATCGCCAAGTCAGGTACCGATGAATTCTTTAAGTCGCTCTCCGGTGACGCCGCCAAGGACTCGCAGTTGATCGGGCGCTTTGGCGTCGGCTTTTATTCGTCCTTTATTGTCGCCGATAAAGTAACGGTTTACTCGCGCTCGGCAAAGGCTGCTCAAAACGAAGGCGTCTGCTGGGAAAGCGAAGGCTTGGGCACCTATACGGCTGAAAGAATTGACCGCAAGGAGCGCGGCACAGACATCGTGCTGCATCTGAAGGCGGATGCGCAGAAGTTTTTGGATGCCTGGGTTCTGGAAACAGCGATCACGAAGTATTCGGATCACATCGCCGTACCTGTTTATCTCTGGAAGGAAAAGACGGCTGAAACCCCGAAAGAAGGGGAAAAGCCTGCGGCACCGGTATTTGAGTGGGTGCAGGTTAACGACGCCAAGGCCCTCTGGACGATCGCCACGCGCGACGTAAAGGACGAGCAGTACAAGGAGTTTTATAAGCACCTGACGCACGCTTATGACGATCCGCTCGTCTGGAGTCACAACAAGGTTGAAGGGGAGCTTGAGTACACGTCGCTTCTTTACATCCCGACCGAGGCCCCGTGGGATCTCTTTAACCGTGATGCCGAGCACGGGCTCAAGCTTTTTGTGCAGCGCGTCTTCATCATGGATGAAGCCGAGCAGTTCCTGCCGCACTACCTGCGCTTTGTGCGCGGGCTTGTGGACACGAACGACCTTCCCCTCAACGTTTCGCGTGAAATGCTGCAGGAAACGGCCGTGACGCAGAAATTGAAGAAAGCGCTCACGCACCGCGTGCTCACAATGCTTGAAAAGCTTGCCAAGGACGATCCCGCGAAGTACGCCGCCTTCTGGAAGACGTTCGGGCGCGTTCTGAAGGAAGGCCCCGTTGAGGATCCCGCCAACCGCGGCACGCTCATGAAGCTCATGCGCTTTGCCTCAACGAAGGCCGGCACGGGCAGTGAGGACGTGAGTTTGGCCGACTACGTTGCCCGTATGCCCAAGGGTCAGGACAAGATTTATTACCTCGTGGCCACCAGCCGGCAGACGGCGGAGACGTCGCCCTACCTTGAAGAGCTTAAGAAAAAAGGCATCGAAGTGCTTCTCATGTGGGAGCGGATCGACGAGTGGCTCATGGGGAACCTCTTTGAGTACGAGGGCAAGGCCTTTGTCTCGGTGACAAGCTCAGACCTCGAACTCGGGGAACTCGCTGACAAAAAGGACGAGGCCAAGGAAAAAGAAGCGGCTGAAAAAGCCAAACCCCTGGTTGAACGCTTTAAGAAGACCCTCGGGGACAAGGTCGTTGACGTGCGCGCCTCAACGCGCCTCACAGACTCCCCGAGCTGCGTGGTGGCTGAAAACGGGTCGTTTATTTCGGCTCAGATGCGCCGCATGTTTGAGGCGGCGGGCCAGCCCGTGCCGCAGGCCCGCTACATTTTGGAAGTGAACGTCAACCATCCTCTGGTGCAGAAGGCGGCGGCCGGTGATGACGCCGCGTTTGAGCGCTGGGCCAAGGTGATCCTTGATCAGGCGGTTTTGGCCGAGCAGGGGACGCTTGCTGATCCCAACGGCTTTATCCGTGAGATGAATGCGCTGCTTGCCTCTTAACGGCAGTACGCTTTAACCCAACGCGCGGGCTTGGACTTTCGATAAACGAAACCGGGCCCGTTTCGTTTCTGCCTGTTAAGCTTCGTGCCGTACTTTTTCAAAGATCAGGCACTATGACAGGGGTAGCGGCTTTTTTAAACACCAATGCGGTTTTTCTCGTCGGGATTCTTGCGGCGCTGCTGGTGCTCGTCATTGTCCTTGCGGGCTTTATTCTCGCGGGGCAGGCGCGGGAAAAGCGCGGGCGCGAAGCCTTTGAAGAGACTTTTATCGCCGCGCTTGAGCGCCGCACGCACGAGACGGCGGCAGGGCTTACCGTGCAGGTTAACGGCGTGAGAAGTGATGTGCTTGCGTCCTGCGAGCGCATGAATGACGCCCAAAACCGCACGGCACAGTTTTTGTCCGATACCCTCGCAAGAAGCCAGGCCTTTGCCGCTGAGCGTGACAGAAGTCTGCAGACGGAACTGAGGCAAACCCTTGAGGGCCTCACGCGCACCCAAAACGAGGGGCTCTCGGCAGTGGCCCGGTCCATGAGCACCTTTCAGGAAGAAGCAAGACGCGAGGCGCGCACGCTTAACGACACCAACGCCCGTGCGCTTGAAGCGATGCGCGCGACGGTCGAGGAGAAACTGCAGGAGACGCTCGCAACGCGCCTTACCGCAAGCTTTAAGACCGTGGAAGATCAGCTCTCCGCCGTACACCGTGGTTTGGGCGAAATGCGCGAGATGGCAAGTAACGTTGAGGGGTTAAGGCGGGTACTCACCAACGTCAAAACCCGGGGTACGTTCGGTGAAGTGCAGCTCGGAATGATTCTTGAGGAACTCTTAACGCCCGAGCAGTATGCGGTCAACGTCGCAACGCGCCCGAAAAGTTCTGAGCGTGTGGAATTTGCCGTGAAGCTTCCCGGAAGAACAACCGGTGAAACCGTGTGGCTGCCGATTGACGCGAAGTTTCCTCTGGAAGACTATGAGCGGCTCACGCAGGCAACGGAAGCCGGGGACGCAGCCGCGGCGGAAGCGGCCCGCAAGGCGCTTTATAACCGGATACTGCTTGAAGCCCGAAAGATTCATGAGAAGTACGTGGAGGTCCCGTATACGACGGAATTTGCGGTGCTTTACCTCCCGGCTGAGAGTCTCTGGGCTGAGGTTTTGAAGTGCCCGGGGCTCATGGAGCGGATTCAGCGGGAAGTGCGGGTGACGGTCGCAGGCCCCACGGTTTTGGCGGCACTTATCAACAGCCTGCAGATGGGTTTCAGGACCTTGGCCGTCGAAGAAAAAAGTGCGGAAGTCTGGCGGCTTCTGGCAGTTGTTAAAACCGAATTTGAGCGCTTTAATGAGGCGGTTGCCAAAGTGGAAAAACGCATTGAAGGCGTCACGGGCGACCTTACCAAACTCAGAACCCGCACCAACGTCATGAACCGCCGGCTCAGGGATTTAAACGCGGGAGAGGCTGATGCGGCCGCTTTGCCGGAAAGTAAGGCAAAGGACGTGTCCGACACGGTCCATGACGATGATCTCGACGGCAGGGACAACTATTAGGTGCTTTTCGCGCGGGCTTGGTCAAAGTTTTTGCCCGAAAAAGCAGTACTTTCCTGAGTTAAAATCAAACGTTTGCGGTTCTTTCCGGTTGTCCTCTGAAGAAGACGGCCGGGACCGCACGGGCGCATTCTTTTTCTTGACGGACAGACGGTAATTTTTATGGCCAAGGCAACAGACGGCAAACACGTGACGACAGAACTTTTCCCGGCAGAAAAGGTGAAGGACGCGGCTCCTGAAGCGACCGAGGAGGGCAAGGAAACGCCGGAGGCTGATCAGGCTTCCGAAACTTCTGATGCAGCGCCTCAGGATGGTGAAGCCGGCGAAAGCGAGGCTCCCGCTGAGAAAAAGAATCTGTTGCCTGCGGCGCTTGCAGGCGACCTGCCGCCTAAAGAAACCGATGCAGATGAATTGACGCTTGCGCACTACGCGGCACGCGCCTATCTCGAGTACGCCCTGTCGGTTGTGAAAAGCCGTGCTCTGCCCGACGTTGTTGACGGCATGAAGCCCGTGCAGCGCCGTATTCTTTACGCGATGCAGCGGCTGCACTTAACCGCCTCGGACCGCTTTTCAAAAAGCGCCCGCGTGGTGGGCGACGTGATCGGTAAATACCATCCCCACGGCGATCAGGCGGCCTATGACGCGATGGTGCGAATGGCGCAGCCTTTCTCGATGCGCTATCCCCTCGTTGACGGTAAGGGCAATTTCGGCAGCCGCGACGGGGACGGGCCGGCTGCCATGCGTTACACCGAAGTGAGGCTTCAGAAAGCGGCGTCGCTGCTTCTGGACGAAATCGACAGCGAGGATGTGGAGTTTCTTTCCAACTACGACGGCACCTTGAAGGAACCGGCGGTGCTGCCGGCAAAGCTTCCGCTGCTGCTGTTAAATGGCGCAAGCGGCATCGCCGTGGGTATGGCAACGGAAATTCCGCCGCACAACCTCACGGAGGTCGCAGACGCCGTATTGCTTCTTTTAGCGCACCCCGATGCGACGTTAGACGACATTTTGGAAAAGATTCCGGCGCCGGACTTCCCGGGGGGCGGTCAGATCATCACGTCGCCCGCGGAAATCCGGGCAGCTTATGCGTCGGGTCGAGGGAGCTTTCGCGTGCGGGCGCGCTATCACTTTGAAGACCTGCAGCGCGGGCAGTGGCAGCTTGTGATTGATGAACTGCCGCCGGCGGCAAGCGCCGAAGGCGTGCTCTCGGAAATCGAGGAAATCACCAATCCCAAACCCAAAGCCGGCAAAAAAGCGCTCACAGCCGATCAGCAGCAGACAAAGAGCGCGATGCTCGCGGTTCTGGAGCGCGTCAGAAACGAATGCAGCAAAGACGAGCCCGTGCGGCTCGTGTTTGAACCGAAGACCTCGCGCATTGACCGTGATCTCTTTGTGAATACCTTGCTTGCGCAGACGTCGCTTGAATCCAACGCCCCGATTAACCTCGTGATGATCGGAACCGACGGGCGTCCCGCGCAAAAGGGCCTGAGAACAGTGCTCTCGGAATGGGTGAACGCCCGCATGGGGATTGTGCGCGCCCGCACGGACGCAAGGCTTAAAAAGGTGCTTGCGCGGCTTCACATCCTTCAGGGCCGCGTCATCTGCTGCGACAACATCGAGCGCGTGATTGAAATCATCCGGTTTGAAGAAAAGCCGGCTGAGGTGCTTGCGAAGGAATTTAATCTTTCTGAGGAACAGGTCGCCGACATCCTTGACCTGCGCTTAAGACAGATCGCAAACCTCGAGTACGAGCGCATCAACAAAGAAATCAAGACGCTTGAAGCCGAGAAGGCCGAACTCGAGAAAATTCTGGGCGATGAAAAGGTTCTGAAACGCCTGATTGCCAAGGAAACAAAGGAAGCCGTGAAGGCCTTCGGGGACGAGCGCAGAACGCTTGTTGAAGCCGCCAAAAAAGCGGTGGTCGAGCAGGTGGTCACCAACGACCCTGTGACGGTGGTGATTTCCCAGAAGGGCTTTGTGCGCTCGCGCACCGGCCACGGGCATGATGCGTCCCTCATGAACTTCAAGGTGGGCGACGACCTCTTGGTCTCCTTGGAATGCATGACGACCGATACGCTTGTTGCGGTTGCTTCCGACGGCCGCACGTATTCGACGCCGGTGGCGCAATTGCCCGGAGCCCGCGGTGACGGCCTGCCGCTCACAAGTTTCTTTGATATTGACGCAAAGACCGAGATTGTTGGGTACCTTGCTGGTAAAGGCGAAGAGGGTGTTGTCTTTGCGGCCGACAACGGTTTTGGGCTGAAGTGCCGTCTGTCAGATCTCTTTGCGCGCGTGAGAAGCGGCAAAGCCTTTATGAGGCCCGATGAGGGCGCCAAGCTGCTTGCGCCGCAGGTGATCGGTAAAGAGACGCCATACCTCGCGTGCCTTTCCGGTGAAGGCCGGCTTCTCGTGTTTGACCTCTCGGAATTAAGGGAACTGCGTGGCGGCGGGAAGGGCGTGATCCTCATGGACCTTAACCCCGGTGAAAAGCTGCTCGCCGTGCTGACCGCAGGCGACACAGGCTGCATCGTAAGCGGCAAGGGCCGCAGCACGGTGCGTCAGAAGACACTGGTGAAGGCCGACTGGCACCAGCAGTTCGGGCACAGGGCGCGTAAGGGCCGGCCGCTTCCGATCCGCTTTGCCGCGCAGATGCTCTCTGCCATCCCGACCCAAGCCGCCGGCGGCGGGGAGGCCGCCGCGCAGGAAGAAGAGCCTGAACCCACACTTTTCTAAACGGTATAAGAGATGGAGTCACTTTATCCCAAGCGCGTCAAAGGGCTGTTTCGGTCGCTTTCGCTGCGCCTTCTGGCGCTCACCATGCTTTGGGTGTCCTTTATCAGTATGTGCCTCGGATACACCGTGGTGCTTGGCTGGCAGATGGAAGCGAGTTCCACCGTCATCAACCGGGTGGAAAGCATGAAGACCGGGGTGTATCAGGTGAACGCTGCCGTCAACGACACCGCGTCTGATGCCCTTTATCAGAGCGCCGTGCGCCGTTTTGCCGAGGATCTCGAGAAAATGGAGCAGGGCGAGGAGTGGCTTAATTCCGCGATTTGGCGCGATGAGGCCGTCACCGGACGTGTGGTGCGCATTAACCGCGAATGGATCGGCACGGTACTCCCGCTTTTTACCGATGCGCATTTAAACGGAACGGCAGTTGACCCCAAGCGCCTCACGACGATTCTCACGGAGCTCACGCAGCTGCAGCAGTATCTGGAAAAAAGCCGCACGGTACTGATGAGCTACCAGCGCTGGATTCAGCTTGCGATCATTGTGCTTGCGGTGGGAAGTCTCTTTGTGATCATGGCCCTGCTGCTGCGCTGGGTGATCCGTCCCACGGAAGCCCTGCGGCGCGGGATTGAAAGCGTCACGAGGGGAAATCTTTCCACGCGGGTGAACCCGGAACCCACAAGCGAAGAGTTTGAGCGTATCGGCCAGGGCTTTAACGCGATGGCCGGGCGCCTTGAAGACCTCGTGGAAAACCTTGAAGGCAAGGTCACCGAAAAAACGCAGGCTGTTGAAGAAAAAAACCGCAATCTTGCGCAGCTTTATGAGTTGTCTTCTTACCTCGGGCGTCAGCACAGCGTGGATGAGATCTGCGAAGGCTTTACGGCGCGGCTAATGCACTTCACGAATGCGTCGGGCTGCGCGGTCTTTTTGCTGAACGAAAAGACAAAGACCCTGGAACTTGCGGCCGGCAGCGGCCTGCCGGAAGCGCTTTTTTCTCGGTGGGCGGCGAAGCCTCTGCCTCTCGTGCAGCTTAAAAACGCGATGGAGGCGGACCTGCCGCTTCGCGTGACGCCCGAGACGCCGGCTGATTTTCTGACGTCTCTGCGGGAGACCGAAGGCACGAGTCCGCGAATCCGCACGACCTACGTTTTCCATATCCGAAGCGGCACCAAAAACCTCGGGATTTTCCTCTTGTGCTACGACGAAACGAAGCAGCTGGCGGCACAAAACTACCGGCTCTATGAGAGTTTCGGTTCGCACCTTGGGGTTGCCATTGACAATATCCGCCTCATTGCCCGCGACCAGCAGTACGCGGTCGTGCAGGAGCGCACGCTCATGGCGCAGGGGCTGCACGATTCGATCGCTCAGTCTTTGTCGTTTTTAAACATTCAGGTGCAGTTACTTGAAAGCGGCCTTAAAAACGACGATAAGGCGCTTGTGAACGACACCGTCGCACAGATCCGCACCGGCGTGCAGGAGTGCTACGAAGACGTCCGTGAGCTGTTGCTGAACTTCCGCGAGCGGCTTCATAAGGAAAGCTTTGCCGCAGCAATTGCGACCGCGATTGAACGCTTTGAGATTCAGACCAAACTCAAGGCCCAGATTATCTCGGAAGGCAAGGAACCGAACCTCACCGACAAGCAGCAGCTGCAGGTGATTTTCATCATGCAGGAAGCTTTGGCCAACGTGCGCAAGCACTCGCACGCCACGGACGTGAGAATCGTCATCGACAGCCGCTCTGACTTTACGCTGACCGTCATGGATAACGGCTGCGGCATTGATATGGAACTCTTAAAGCAGCGCGGCAAACGCCACGTCGGCATGAACATCATGCGCGAGCGCGCGGAAAAGATCGGTGCGAGCGTGGCAATCGGCCCGGTGGACGCCTCGGTTTTCCCGCACGGCACGGCCGTACGGCTTTCGATTCCCGCAGCCCTTTTCCGCGAGGTGCATTAAGTTATGCGCTTTGCCGTGATCCTGCCGCTATTGGCGCTCTTTGTCTTTTTTCGGGCGGTGTGGCCCGTGACGGTAAGCCTCAGGTGGCGCGTGTTCTTGGCCGTTCTTTTGGCCGCGGGGGCCCTTTTCCCGAGTGTTGTGGTTGTAGCCGGGGGCTCCATGGTGGCGCCGGTGCTGCCGGAAGCTGTGATGGTCATCGGGGACTACCTCGAACTCATGGTGGTCTGCGCGGCGGCGTTGACCGCTTTGCGCGAAGTCGTCTCGCTTTTTCTTCGCATTGCGCCGGGGCTTCCCTTTAATCGGCTGGCAAAAATGAAGCCCCTTGCGGCCGTGATTGCCGCCGTGGCTGTTTTTGCCACGGCCTGGGGCGAATGGCGGGCGCTTGCCGCGCCCGAAGTCGTGCGGGTGGAGATTGCCGTTGACGGGCTGCCGGGAGCGTTGGACGGCTTCTCGGTTGCACAGGTTTCTGACCTTCACGTGAGTTCGCTGATTACCGGAAAGCGCCTTGAAAAGGCTGTGGCGGCGGTGAATGCTCTTAAGCCCGACCTTATTGCGCTCACCGGAGATTTTGCCGACGGCACGGCCGCGCACCTGGCGCCTGTGATGCAGGCTTTAAAGGATCTTCGGGCTCCCTACGGTGTGTGGGGCGTTGACGGCAATCATGAGCACTACACGGATTACGCGGGGTGGCGGGAACTTTTGCCCAAACTCGGCGTAAGGATGCTTTGGAATGCTCACGGGGTTATAGACGTGAAGGGGACGCCTTTGGTGGTCGCAGGGCTCACAGACCCCATGGCCGCGCGTTTCGGCCGGGAACTGCCGAACCTTGAGAAAGCGCTTTTCGGTTCGCCCGACGCAACGGTTTTGCTGCTTGCGCACCAGCCCAAGGTCGCCTTTAAGGTCGCGGGCCGTGGCGTTGACCTGCAGCTTAGCGGCCACACGCACGGCGGGCAGGCGCCCGGCATTGCGTTTGTGACGGAGCGCCTTAACGCGGGGCTTTTGAAAGGCCTCTACAACATCCCGGCAGCCGAAACGGGTGCCGGAAATCTCAGGCTCTACATTAATCAGGGCACCTACCTCTGGAACGGTTTTCCTTTGCGAATCGGCACCACGGGTGAGGTGACTTTAATTACACTCAAGAAATCGTCCTGAGGACTTATATCCGGAGACAGACCATGGCCAAAAAGACGGAAGACAAAGAAAAGCACCTCACTGAGGAAATCGACCGCGTGGCCGTGATTGATGCCAAAGACGACGGCGCCAAAGCCGTTAAACGCCTCTTAAAGAGCCTCGCGGGGGCGGGGTTCGCCGCTGAGCCCGCGACACTCGCAGAGACAATCACCGCGCGCTTTCCGCCTGAGACGCGCGATAAGGTCCTGCGTGACCTCATTGCGCGGGAGGCTGCCGAACGGTTTGAAGAAACGGGCAAAGTTCTCGAGCACATGAACGATCTGGTCCCTCAAGCCGCTGAAGGCGCTTATCCCTATGCGAACGGCTACGACAACGACCTTTACGAAGAAGAGCTCTACGGGCTTCAGATTGAGCTTCTGAAACTGCAGAAGGACGTGAAGGAAAAGGGCAAGAAGGTAATCATCCTTTTTGAGGGCCGTGACGCCGCAGGTAAGGGAGGCACCATTCAGCGCTTCGTGGAAAACATGAATCCGCGCGGCGCGCGCATCGTGGCTCTGGCTAAACCCACGGACGCCGAAAAGGGACAGTGGTTCTTTCAGCGGTACGTCAATCAACTCCCGAGCCCCGGGGAAATCGTCTTTTTTGACCGCTCCTGGTACAACCGGGCCGTGGAGGAACCCGTCATGGGCTTTTGCACCAAGGAGCAGACCGAGCTCTTTTTACGGGAAGTTCTGAACTTTGAAAAAAGCCTCGTCGATAACGGCATCCAGCTTTTTAAGTTCTGGCTTGATGTGGGCCGTAAGGAACAGAAGCGCCGGTTTAAGCAGCGCAAGATCGATCCGTTGCGCCGCTGGAAGCTTTCGCCCGTGGATTTGGCGTCGCTTGACAAGTGGGACGAATACACCGCCGCAATTGAACGGATGTTCCGCACGACGGAAGCGCCTTACGCACCCTGGACCATTATCCGCAGTGATGATAAGCGCCGGGCGCGGCTTAACGCCATCCGCGTGGTGTTAAATGACTCGGACTACGGTGAAAAGCGCACGGACTTTGTCGAGCGCATCGACGGGCGGATTGTGCTTTCGGTGCCGGAGTATCTGAGGCTTAAAGCATAAGACGAGGGCAGGTAGCGAGAACGGAAATCCGCCCGGTGCCGGCTTTGCTTGCGGTATTCCCAAAAGGCTTCCTTCCGGAGAAGTCAGAGCGCCCTTGAAATTCTAACTTTCAATGCTTTGCTGGAAACTGCCTTTGATTTTTAATGAAATTATCGCTCGGCCGCATCGTCTACAATGTACCCGCTCCGCAACTTTCACTGCGGTTGTCTCAGGGGCCGGCAGGACCAAGAGGTCTGAAGGCTCCTCCCATCTATGACGTCACTGACAAACATCGCCATTTTGGGCGCTTCCGGTTCGATCGGCCGCAGCGCGCTTGAAGTTATCTCCCGCTATCAGGAGCGCTACCGTGTGTTTGCGCTTACTGCAGGGTCCAACGTGGAAAAGCTCGCGCAGCTTGCAAGCGTCTGGCGTCCCTATATCGTCGCAATTGCCGATGAATCCCGCTATAAGGCCCTTGTTGAGGAGATGCGCAAACTCGGCATCACCGGCGTGAGCGTGGCGGCGGGCGCTGACGCGATCAGCGATATTGCCGCGATGCAGGATGTGGACGTCGTGGTGCAGGCCGTGGTGGGTGCCGCGGGCGTTGCGCCGAGCTTTGCGGCGGCCAAGGCAGGAAAGCGCCTTTTACTTGCCAACAAAGAAAGCGTGGTGTGCGGAGGGGAGCTTCTCATGCAGACCGTGCGTGAGAATAAGGCGCTCCTTTTGCCTGTTGACAGTGAACACAATGCGGTAGCGCAGTGCCTGGCATCGGCTGACGACGAGGCCAAACGTGACGCCGTCATTTGGCTTACCTGCTCAGGGGGCCCCTTTCACCATCAGAAGTCCCTGGACCTCTCGGAGGTGACCCCGGATATGGCCTTGGCTCACCCCACATGGCACATGGGCGCCAAAATTTCCATTGACTCGGCAACCCTCATGAATAAGGGGCTTGAAGTCATTGAAGCGCATCACTTGTTCGGGGTCCCCGCGGAGCGTATCCGCACCGTCATCCATCCGCAGTCGGTGATTCACTCGATGGTGCAGTACGGGGACGGTGCGGTCCTCGCGCAGATGGGGCCCGCGGACATGTGTATGCCCATTGCCTGGTGTCTGGGGTATCCGGAGCGCTTGGACGGCGGCGTGGACCGCCTCGACTTCACAAAAGTGAGTGCCCTGACGTTTGAAGAGCCCGACACCGAGCGCTTCCCGCAGCTTTCCTACGCCTATGAGGCACTTAACATGGGCGGGATTTCCTCGATCGTGTTAAATGCCGCCAACGAAGTGGGGGTAAGGGCGTTTCTGGACGGCAGAATCCGTTTCACCGACATTGCCAAACTCTGCTCGGTGATGATGAGCAAGTTCCAGGGTGAGGCGCCCGCGTCGCTCGAAGAAATTTTGGCTGCCGACAAAGAAGCCCGGCAGAGAGCTCAGCGCTGGGTCGCTCAGAAATCACGCTGATACCCAACAATCTGCAACCGCCATCTATTAAGACGGGAACATGCTCGGAATCATTGGTTTTGTCCTCACGGTAGGGATCATTGTCGTCATTCACGAATGGGGACACTACATTGTCGCCCGCATGGCGGGTGTAAAAATCCTCGCGTTTTCATTTGGCTTCGGTAAGGTTCTTTTAAAGAGAACCGATAAGCGCGGCTGCGAATGGCGGCTTTCGATGTGGCCGCTGGGGGGCTACGTCAAGATGCTTGATACGGCCGAAAAAGAGGACCTTTTAAAAGAAGGGAAGACTTTTTCGGAAGCCGACTGGGCCAATGCCTTTGACCGCAAGTCCGTCTGGCGCCGCTTTGCCGTGGTGTTTGCGGGCCCCGCGATGAACCTCATCCTGGCGGCGTTGATTTATGCCGCTTTGGCAATGCTCGGGACGTATGAACCGTCCGGGAAGATGGGCGTGCCCCCTGTCGGAACCCAGGCGTATGAATTGCGGATTGACGCCGGTGATTCGGTTACCCGGGTCGCAGACGTTTCGGTTAAGACCCGCAACGCCGTGCGGATGGAATTTTTAAACCACATGGGCGAAGCCGACGTTCCCGCGATGGTGACGACCGAAGGGGGCGTGCCGCGCACCGTGCGTTTTGACCTCTCCGCCTTTCACGGTGACGGCCAGACCGATCCTCTGGAGTACCTGGGCCTTATGCCTTATACGCAGGCCGTCGTAGTGGCTGAAGTCATAAAGGGCGGGGCAGCGGAGGCAGCGGGACTAGCCCGCGGCGATACGATTCTGACGCTTGACGGAAAACCGGTCACGGGCGTGCAGTCAATGATTACGGCCATCCGCGCAAAGACCGGAAAAACGCTGGAGATGCGGGTTAAAAACCCCGAAGGTGTTGAGCGCACCGTCGTCACCGAAGTGCGCCCCGAGAACGTAAACGGTCAGACGATCGGCCGCATCGGCGCGAGCCTTGGCTCCATCGGGGACTTTGTCTTTGAACACGCGGGGCCGGTTGACGCTTTGGGCATCGGGGGCGTGAAGGTCTGGGACACGATCCGGCTTACCGTGAATTCCGTCGCCGGGATGCTTTCCGGAAACGTCAGCGTCAAAAGCATTTCCGGACCCGTTGCAATCGGGGATATGGCCGGGCAAACCCTTCAATACGGGTTTGTGCCGTATGTGCTTTTTCTGGCGCTCATCTCAATCAGCATCGGTGTTTTAAATCTTCTGCCGGTGCCGGTTCTCGACGGCGGACACCTCATGTTTTATTTGTATGAAATGGTGACGGGCCGCAAACCCGCGCCGCAGGTTGCCGAGTGGGGGCAGAAAATCGGTGTTTTTCTGCTTCTTTTGCTGATGGTTTTGGCCGTGGGTAATGACATAACGCGCCTCTTCGGGCTAAACTGACGCAGTTTCTGTGCCCGATAAGCCGTGCCACACGGTTTGCGGGCGCTTCTCCCGGCGTTTTTTCACGACAACGCCGGGCCTTGTGCCATTGAATAAAGAACATAAATGACGGAAAAGTTTTTCTTGCGCAGTGCCGCCGCTGCCGTGCTCGCGGCATTTGCCGTGTCTGCGGCCGCACAGGTGTTTACCATCCGCGACATCCGCGTTGAAGGGATTCAGCGAACCGAACCGGGTACGGTGTTTTCGCATCTGCCGTTTCGGGTGGGCGATGAATACACGCCGGAACGCGGTACCGAAGCCATTCATTCGCTTTACGGCTCCGGGCTTTTCCGTGACGTCTCGGTGGGTGCCGACGGCGACGTGATCGTGATCCGCATCACCGAGCGCCCGGCTGTCGCCTCCATTGAAACAAGCGGCATCAAGGCCTTTGATAAGGACGGCGTGGAAAAAAGCCTCCGTGACGTGGGCCTGGCTGAAGGCCGCATCTTTGACCAGTCCGTGCTTGACCGGGCCGATCAGGAAATGCGCCGTCAGTACCTCTCCAAGGGCTACTACGGCGTGCAGGTGAACACCACCACGACACCGTTGCCCCGCAACCGCGTGCGCGTCACGATGAATGTGGACGAGGGAAGCGCAAGTTCCATTAAGCAGATCCGTTTTGTCGGGAACAACTTGTTTGATGCCGATGAACTCATGGACCTGATGCAGCTCAGTGAGCACAAGTGGTCGAGCTGGTACACGCGGCGCGACCTTTATTCCCGCGAAAAGCTCGCAGCCGACCTTGAAACCCTGAGAAGCTTTTATCTGAACCAGGGTTACCTCGACTTTAAGATCGACAGCGTGCAGGTGTCGGTCGCGCCCAACAAGGCTGACGTCTTTATCACCATCAACATGACCGAGGGTGAGAAGTACACCGTGAGCGGCGTGAAGCTTGCGGGCGATATGCTGGGCCTGGAAAAAGAAATTGAGCCGCTTTTGACTTTTGAAACGGGTGAGACCTACAACGCCGAGAAGGTCAACAACATCAGCCAGGCGATTGTGGACAAGTTTTCGACGCTCGGCTACGCCTTCTGTACGGCCACACCCAACCCGGTGGCAAACGCTGAAAAAGACACCGTCGAAATCGTCTATACGATCGACCCGGGGCGCCGTGCCTACGTGCGCCACGTCAACATCACCGGCAACACCCGCACGCGTGACGACGTGATTCGCCGTGAAGTGCGTCAGTACGAATCGGCCTGGTTTGACAGCGACAAAGTAAAGCTCTCCCGCGACCGCATCGACCGTCTCGGCTACTTCGATTCGGTGACCGCCGACCCCAAGCCCGTGCAGGGCACGCGCGATCAGGTGGACCTTGACATTGCCGTGAAAGAACGTCCCACGGGTTCGATTTCTCTCGGTGCCGGTTACTCCACCAGCGACGGCATCATCTTGTCCGCGGGCTTTGCCCAGGACAACGTCTTCGGTTCCGGTAAGTCGACCTCCATTGAGGTGAATACTTCAAAGAGCCAGAGAACGTACGCCTTCAGCCTCACGGAACCCTACATCACGCCCGAAGGGATCAGCCGCAACTGGGATATCTACGACCGGCGTGTTGACCTCGATGAGCTCGATGTCTCCAACGTTGCCTACGAAACGATCGGCGCGGGCATCAGCTTTGGTGTTCCTGTGACCGAACTTGACCGCATCTTCGTCGGTACCCGCTGGGAAATGACGAAGGTTGATTTAAGAGGCGGCACGGACCCGTCGCCTAAGCGCTACTGGGACTATGTGGATCAGTACGGCGATAAGCCGCAGTCACTGCTTCTGACTTTAGGTTGGTCGCGCGACAGCCGAGACAATGTATTGGCTCCCACGCGCGGGCGCTATCAGCGCTTTAACGCGGAAGTGTCGCTGCCGGCCCTCGATACGCAGTACTACCGCGCGACCTATCAGATCACGCAGTACCTGCCGATCACGAACTTCTGGACGTTGGGCCTCAACATGCAGGCCGGTTACGGCGACAGCTACGGCAGCAAGCGCTATCCGTTCTTTAAGAACTTCTACGCGGGCGGCATCGGCTCGGTGCGAGGCTACGAAAGCTCAAGCCTGGGTCCGAAGGACACGAACGGCGACAACCTGGGCGGCAACCAGCAGCTTGTTTTCTCCGCGGAACTCCTGATGCCGCTGCCGGGGGCCGACAAGACCCTGCGCGGATTGATGTTCTTGGACGGCGGCAACGTCTGGGGCTACAGCGGACGCGGCGAAACGAACTTTGCTCTGGATGACCTCCGTTACTCCTGGGGCTTTGGTATTGCCTGGATTTCGCCCCTGGGGCCCCTGAAGTTCTCGCTTGCCTTCCCGATCAACAAGAAGGACGGCGACAACACGCAGCGCTTCCAGTTCCAGATCGGTACGGGCTTCTAAGAGTTTCTTTTGTCCGGGCGCACAACCTGCGTCCGGACAAATTTTTAAACAACCGGCCTGGTTTGACCCAGTCTCGGACGGGTTACAATCCGGCCTATCGGTTTTCTGACACGCATTACACAGGTTTGACTCATGTTTAAAAAGGGTTTGATCGCAGCGGCAGCCGCCGCGTTTCTCGCAACCGGCGCCATGGCCGCTGACTTCAAGGTGGGGGTGGTGAATCCCGGAAAGATCCTTGCGGAATCGGCGCCCGCCGTTGCCGCGCAGAATAAGCTCAAGAGCTACTTCAAGAGCCGAGAAGACGAATTAAACCGCCGCGTGCGCGCCTTTAAGGATAAGGCGGGCAAGTTTGAAAAAGACAGCGCCGTGATGACCGAGAGCGAACGCTTAAGCAAGCGCCGTGACCTTGCCGAAGAAGAACGCGAAATCACCCGCATGCAGCGCGCGCTTCTTGAAGAGCGCAACCAGCGCGCTCAGGAAGAAAGCCAGATTATTCTCTCGCGTGCCAACCGCATCATTCAGGATCTCGCCAAGAGCCAGAAGTACGACCTGATTCTTCAGGAAGCTGTCTGGGCGAGCCCCAAGGTTGACCTCACCGACGAAGTCATCAAGCGCCTCAACAAACCGGCGAAGTAATTCTCGAGCGTTTGTTCCCGCGGTGAGTTTCAGGGGAGATCCTCTGAACGCGCCGCGGTTTGTTTTTATCTGCCCGAAAAGGGGGTACATATGTCGTTTCCCGTTGCCGCACTGACGGCTGAAATTGAAAAGCGCTCCGCCAACCGTCTCGGCTGCCGTTTTTTGGGCGGCGCCGAAAAAGTGTGCGTTGAGCGTCTTGCCCCCCTGGATCACGCGGGTCCCGAGCACGTCGCGTTTCTTGCGCAGCCACGTCTGAGGGATGCTGCGAAGGCAAGTCATGCGGGCGTCATTGTTTTAACGGAAGCCGACGTCAAGGCCATGTGGCCCGAAGGGGCGCCCGCCGACCGGCCGCTTATTGTCTGCACAAACCCCTACGCCTGGTTTGCCTGGGCTCTGCAGGTGATGACAGAACCCAAGCGCCCCACAGGCTTTATTCACCCGAAGGCCGTGGTGGAAGAAGGCGCAAAGGTCTCTCCCGAGGCTGTCATCGAAGCGGGCGCCTACGTGGGCGCGGGCGCCGTGATCGGCGCGCGCACGCGGCTTTTTCCTGGGAGTTACGTGGGCGCCGGCACCACGGTGGGCGAGGACGCCATCCTGTACCCCAACGCCGTTGTTTACCACGGCTGCACAATCGGTAACCGCGTGATTTTGCATTCAGGCAGCGTGATCGGCGCCGACGGCTTCGGGTTTGCGCCGTTTGCTGGCGAATGGGTCAAAATCCCGCAGATCGGGGGCGTAACGATTGAAGACGACGTCGAAATCGGCGCCAATACCACGGTTGACCGCGGGGCCCTTGAAAATACGGTGATTGCCAGGGGCAGTAAGCTTGACAATCAGATTCAGATCGGCCACAACGGGCGCGTGGGAGAATACACCGTGATGGCGGCCTGCACGGGTGTTGCCGGTTCCACCACAATCGGCAGCCACTGCATGATCGGGGGCGCCGCCAACATCAACGGCCACATCGCCATCCCTGACGGCAGCGAAGTGGGTCCTGCCACCTCCATCATGCACTGGCAGGAAGGCGCAAAGCAGTTGGTCGGCATTTTCCCCGCGCAGGAGCGTCGCGCCTTTGAGCGTACGGCCGTTCTCATGATGCGTCTCGGGGACATGCGTAAACGCATTCAGACACTGGAAGCGGAAGTCGAAAAGCTTTCAAAGTGATGTAAGAACGCGCAGCAACGCGCAACAAAAAGCCCCGGACCGCGAAATCCGGGGCTTCGCATTTCGGGCAAAAGTGTTACTTCAGTCCGAAGATCGCCTTGAGTTCCTCGGTCTTGAGGTTTTCATCAAGCGCAATGTACTCACCCTCGGGGTTCTTATAAACCCCGAAGGGCACCGCGCGGCACCCGGAGCGGCGGGCAAGCTTCGTGTTCGTCCACACCTTGTTTCTCACGTCCTCGGGGATCTTGGCGAGGTCATAGCGGAAACCCCGGAAACCGGCGTCCCGGAAGTGCAGGTGTTGCTCCATGAACTTTTCAGCCGGGTTCTTCGCAATCAGAATCGCTGCACCCTGGGGGTCCGAATGGATGTTTAAAAACGCAATCGGGCACCAGACGAGGTTGATGTTGTCAAGAAGCGGCGCGATGTTGTCATAAAAGCGGATGCAGTCCGGGCACTGCGTGTCAAAGGTTACATAGGCCTTGGGGCTGCCCGGTTTATGCGGGAAAGAAAAGCCCGTGCCGTCTTTTTCAAAGGTCTCCCACATCTTTTTGCCGTCCCAGATCACCGGGACATTGGCGGGTTTTGCGGCAGCAGCGCCGGGGAAAACCGCGGCCGCGGCGGCTGCGGCTGTCCCGAGGGCAAGCGTTCTGCGTGAAATCTCAGCCATGATTGCAATCTCCTCACATGTTTGTTTTCATTGTGTCGAACCTACCACGCGGATCACAATAGCAGGATTAGCCGTGAGTGGCACAGGTAAATTGATTTATCATGGAAAGAAATTTTGGCAACTAATGAAGTCTGCCTCTGGCTTGCGCGGCTTATATCCCCGCCCTGAACGACCGGGCTTTACGCCGCTGTTGGTAAAACAGAGGAGGCGAATCGATTCTCATCAGAAAATCTCATTGTTCGTCGTGCACAACGAATGACGAGGTCGCAGAAACGGATACCATTCAGGCATTCGGTTGGCTTTGACTTGGCTTGAGTGATGCAGGAGTGTCTGTGAGCACTGCCGAGCGAAGCATCATGACAAGGGTCAGGATATTATGGAACAAAGCGACGATCTCAGAAGATGGCGGCTCTTTGCAACGGTTGCAAAGACGGGAAGCATTTCTTCCGCATGCACCATTTTTCAGACCGATGCGGCAAATCTTAGCCGACAGTTGGCGCAGTTTGAGAAGTCGCTTGGAGCGGGGCCCTTGCTTGATCGTTCCGTGCGGCCTCTGGTACTCACGGAAAATGGAAAGGCGGCCTTCGAGTGCGCCTTGAAAATTCTTCAGCTGCGCGACGAACTGACGCAGAATCTCAAATGTGATCCGAATGCCCTGTCAGGAGTCGTGCGCGTGGGGCTGCCTCCGATGGTGCTTCGAGATCTGCTGACACCTTTTTTGGTGTCATTTTCTGAAGCCTATCCCGACATCGATCTGCGCGTGGACGAATATACGGCAGGCCTGCCGATAAATTTCGAAAACTGGCGGGGCGATCTTTTTGATCTCGTCGTGTCCTACGGGCCGAGTCCGTCGAATCACAATGCCGTTCAGATTCGCTATGGCCAGGGTTTATTCCTCTCTTGCGCGTCGCCGTCTTATCTTCGCCGCTTTGGAATCCCGAAGACGCCGGAGGATCTCGCGGATCATGTCGGAATCGTAGTGGCGAACGGCTTGAGGCAGGCAGCGCCTGCGCTTGTGAAGGACGGACAGTCGGTTCCCATTCACTTCAAGCGTCTTATTCGCTTCAACTCAGCGTCCGCAGCAAAGACTGCCGTTTTGCTCGGATCGGGGATTCACGTCAATCTGCCTTCGCTTCATTGCTACCGCGATGTCAGGGACGGCACGCTCGTGCCGCTTTTGAGGGGGTGGGAGCAGCCGAGTCTTCCTCTCTATATATATTCGCGACCGGAATGCGTGAAACTTGCGCGTGTACGGCTTTTTGTTCGCCGTTTCAGGGAGGTGATGTTTGACTTCCATCATCAGTGTGCCGAAGTGCTTGATCCTTGGGTGACGGATGCATCCAAGGACATTCTAAGTCCGGTTCCAGTGAACGCTGACGAAGCCACCCTGTAAAAAACGACAAGATCGTATTGTTCGTTCTGCTATTTTCATCAAGTTCTTCCGCCGACATAATGGCTGAGCCTCAGTAATTATCTGAGGCGGAAAAGGAGAATCTTTATGAAAAAGGCATTGATGGCTGCGGCGCTTTTCGCTGCGGTGACCTCGGCATCAGCAACGACCGTTTCCGTCTACGGCGTCATGGACATGGGCGTTTCGGTTTCCAAGAAGAGCGGCGCTACGGGCGACAATCGCTGGGACCTGCAGATGAAGTCCGGCATGCGCAACTCTTCCCGCTTCGGTCTGAAGGGGGTTGAGGACCTTGGCAACAACTACAAAGTTGGTTTTATTCTTGAAAGCCAGTTCCAGGGCGACTCGGGTGCGCTTCAGACGTCAGGCATTCTTTGGGAGCGCGAGTCGTCGCTTTGGGTCTCGGGCGATTTCGGCAAGGTGACCGCCGGCCGAGTCGGCTATCTCAAGGGCGTGGTGGGCTCGACGGCCCTTTTGAATTCCTACCGAGTGAATCCCTTCGGCTCGCAGATGAGCAATTTCGTGACCGGCTTCAAGGCGTACACGACCGGTACGTCCTGGTACTGCAACAACGGCATCGTCTATGAAACGCCGAACATGGCCGGGCTGAAGGGATACCTTCAGTATTCGAACGGCGTGTCGAGCGAAGGTGAAAAATACCACGACAAGGATCGCTATGCGGCCGCGGCCGTGCGCTATATGAGTGGTCCGCTGCTTTTGCAGATGATTGCTGATACGACGATGCGCGGTCATCAGGAGGCTCAGTTCAGCGGCGACAAGTATCGCGATGCCATGTCTCTTGGCGTTCAGGCGGCATATGACTTTCAGTTTGTGAAGGTCTTCGGCATGGTCGAAGGCTTCAAGGACAGCGCCCTGAATACGATAGGCCAGCATCTCAGCGGCGACGGCCAGCTCTATGACGGCGTGGGTGCAACTCTTGTAGCACAGTGGCCGGTCGGCAACGGCAAGATGAAGGTGGGCGGCGGCTTCCTTAAGGCTTCTACGGTTGACGGAACGCCTGCGGACAAAGACTATGACGTGACTCGTTTCGGCGTGAGCGTGGGCTATGACTACGTGCTTTCAAAGCGCACTCAGCTTTATGCGAACTACGGTTTCGCGCAGCAGAATCAGGAGAAGACCTCCGATGATACGGTGAAGCGCAACCGCGGCATGGAATTCACGGCCGGCATGGTTCACTACTTCTGATCTTCTTATCGCTTCGGCTGACCACCGGAGACGACAAGTCCCGGTGGCGGCCATTTCGCAATGGATGCTGCTATGCAGACACTTCTTCCTTATCTGGCAATACTCGTCGTGATTCTCACGGGGTGGGGTATTGCCAAAAAGCTTCAGGTTACGACGCTTCTACTTTTCGCCGGGCTTGCTCTGAATTTGCTGGCCATTTTTGCCGGCATTGACAACATTCTTCCGCGCGGCGCAAAGACCACGGGCTGGATCGGCTTTGATCTTTTTGAACTCTTGCGTGCGCTCTCTCGCTCGCAGATCGCCTCCACCGGCTTCATCATCCTGGTGGCGGGCGGCTTTGCCACCTACATGGACAAGATCGGTGCTACGAACAAGCTTGTTGCTCTCTGCACGAAGCCCTTGTCCAAGCTTTCCGCACCGTATGTGATTCTCGGTGCGGTGTTCCTTCTGGGACATTTCCTTGGCTTGGTGGTGACGTCCGCCGCCGGCCTCGGCACGCTGCTTGCGGTTTCCGTCTTTCCGCTCCTTTTGGGCGTGGGCGTAAGTGCCGTCGCAGCGTCGGCGGCAATCGCATCGGCGCTCGTCTTTTCCTATGCTCCGTCGAGTGCCATTGCCGTGCTGGCCGCCAAGACGGCAGGCGCCGAGCCGATGACTTATCTCATGCAGTACCAGATTCCTGTGGCTATCCCGGCTGTTCTGACGGTGCTTGTTCTGCATATTCTTGTTCAAAGGTATTTGGACAAGAAGGACATGGCTGAAGGCAAAATCGAGGCTTTTGATATGGCTGAAATCGAAGCCAAGAAGACGGCTTCCGCCGATACGCCCTGGTTCTATGCTCTGCTTCCGCTCGTGCCGCTGGTTCTGCTTTTCGTTTTCAACAAGATGGTTTACAAGACCATCGTTCTTGATGTTGGCACTGCCATGTTCATCGGTTGGGTCTTCGCAATCCTGGTTAATCTAGCAACGCGCCGCGATCTTGCCAAGGTGTTTGCCGACGGTCATGCGATGTTCAAGGGCATGGGCAGCATGCTGACGAACGTCGTCGGCCTGATCTTTGTAGCGGCTCTGTTTGCCGACGGTCTCAAGAACACGGGGCTCGTTGCGCTTCTCATTGAAGGAGCGAAGTCTCTGGGCTTGGGCATGTCTGGCACGGGCTTGGTTGTTTCCGCCGTGATTGCCCTGGTGACGCTTCTGACGGGTTCCGGTGTTGCGTCCTTTACCGGGCTGGTTCCGATTGCGCCGTCCGTGGCCGCCGGTCTTGGCGGCGATCCGGTCGACCTCGCCATGATGATGCAGCTCGCAAGCGAAATGATGCGTCCCGTGTCGCCTGTAGCGGGCATCGTGATCATCATGGCGGGTTTTGCCAAGACAAGTCCTCTGGCGATTGTTCGCCGTACCTGGATTCCCTGCACGGGCGGCTTGATCGTCTCCCTTGCTGCAACGATTTTGATGATGTAAGGAGTTTGTGATGACGTTGGGTTTGATGTCCACCGGCGCTGCAGGTAAGGCTGAAGATCTGCTGCCATGGCCCGGAATTCCCGGACGGGACGAGTTCTTTTGGATTACGGAAGTCAACAAGGCGACCTTGCTTACGAATTTGGCCAAGGGCCTTCTCACAGAAGACCAGGCCGCGCAATTCGGTCGTGCCGTGAAGGCGGTAGCTGAAGAATGTGCTGCAGTCGGAAGCGCTCGCCCCAAGATGTACATTCGCTACGAGCCGCTGGTTGTCGCCAAGGCGGGGCTTGAGGCCACTCTGATGCATGCCGGCCGCAGCTCGCAGGACATTCATGCAACCTTCCAGCGCGCCATTCTGCGCGACGAGACGCTGAAGCTACTCACTGCCCTGGCGTCCGTTGTGACGGGACTTCTGAAGATGGCAGAAGAAAACCGCGATACGTTGATTCCTTGCTATACGAACGGGGTCGCCGCACAGCCTTCTAATATGGCGCATGTTCTGCTGGCTCATGCCCAGGCCTTCCTGCGCGACATGGAACGTTCGCTTGCCTGCTATCGCCGCCTGAATGAATCTCCGATGGGCGCGTGCGTTCTGAACGGCACGGGCTGGCCGCTTGACCGCGACGGAATGGCTGCGTATCTGGGCTTTGACAAGCCCGTGGCCAATACATTTGATGCCGGCCAGGTTGCCGGCACCGACGTGTGCGTGGATGCGGCGCTTGAGCTTGTGCATCCGATGCTCCATGTCGGCCAGTTCATTGCTGAACTGATGCAGCAGTATGCGCAGCCGCGTCCGTGGATTCTCGTTTCCGCCACCTATGCCTCCAGCGCCATGCCGCAGAAGCGCAATCCCGGTCCCCTGATCGACATTCGCCGCGATGCCGCGGTGGTGCTCTCCGAGCTCAATTCTGTCGTGATGCGCACGCACAATCTTCCCACTGGCATGTATGACGCGAAGGATGAAAAGCTCAACCGCGAAATCGTGGGTGATGCCTCCTCTGTCGTCGAACGCTTCGCTGTCGTGCTCGGCATGCTTCGCATCGACAAGAAGCGCGCGCTGGAAGAGCTCAACCTCGACTGGACGGCCACTCAGGAACTCGCCGACGTTCTGATGCGCCGCTACGGGATTCCGTTCCGCGTGGGTCACGGCTTCGCGAGTCGCATGGTGACGGTCGGCCGTTCCGAAGGCTACACGCCGAAGACCTTCCCGATCGAGAAGGCCAGGGCCATCTATGCCGAGCTTTACGCAGAGCTCAAGCAGAACGTTCCTGAACTCCCGGCGGACTTCCCGCTTGACGAAGCCGGGCTTCGTGCGGTGCTCGATCCGGCTCACATCATTCTTGAGCGCGCCGTTGCCGGCGGTCCGCAGCCGGTGGAGCTCGAAAAACTGTTCAAGGCTGTAGAGAGCGAACTTAAGGAGCGCGAATCGAACGTAATGATGTTCAAGGGCAAGATCTCTGCTGCTCAGAAGAAGCTGAATGCCGATTTTGAGGCATTGATTGCCTAACGGGAGGTGCAAATGAAGATCTCGGAAACGGTTGAATTCCTTCATGAAGTCGGAGGTGTGACGATTCGTCTCACGCTTCAGCAGGCCGGCCGGGATCTTCTGGTTCTTTTGACTCCACCTTAATGCATCAGAAAAAACGGCCGGAAATGTATCCGGCCGTGAAAAGCGCAAAACCCGTGCGGTTAATCCTTGTTGTAGAACCTCTGAATAAAGGCTCGCACGCCCCGGGAGGCGGGCTGGTTTTCCACGCCTTCGGCCTGTTCGACCGCAAGGTTTTCTTCCGCGGTATTGCCCTGCCAGTAATCGGCGTGGGCAATGCCGAGTTTCTCGGGGTGGAAAACGGGTTCCGTGATTCCGTTTTTAAGCTGCGTTTCGTAGTCTTTGAGCGTTAAAAACGCGGTGTTGTGCAGACGCAGAATTGCAAGGATGTTCACCCAGGCCATGAGCCCGATGCCGATATCGGCACAAAGCCACACGATGCTTGAGGGCTTGATCGTGCATACGCCCACCGAGAAGATGAGAATTGCGCGTTCGATATAAAGGAGCCACGGTTTTTTAAGTGTGCGGTTGATGTACTTGATGTTGGTTTCAGCCATGTAGGCGTAGGCAAGAATCGTCGTAAACGCAAAGAAAAAGAGCGCGCACGCGACAAAGGGAGAGCCGAAATCGGGCATCACCGAGTCAATGGCTTTCTGTGCGTAAACCGGGCCCGCTTCGATACCGGTGAGGCCTGAAAACAAGGGCTTGCCGTCGGGGTTTATGACGTTGTAGCAGCCGGAGGAAAGAATCATGAGGCCCGTGGCAGTGCACACAAACCACGTGTCGATGTAGACGGAAAACGCCTGCACAAGGCCCTGCTTTGCCGGGTGCGAGACGCTCGCCGCCGAAGACGCGTGGGGACCGGAACCCTGGCCCGCTTCATTGGAGTAAAGCCCGCGCTTTACGCCCCAGCTCACAGCGGTACCCACGATACCGCCGAAAATCGAATCCATGCCGAAGGCGGACGTGAAAATCAGATGAAAGACCGCGGGGATCTTGTCGACGTTATAAAAGACCGTGATCAGAGCCACAACGATGTAGGAAAGCGCCATAAAGGGCACCACCACCGTCGTAAAGCTCGCGATACGCTTTAAGCCGCCAAACACGATGAAGCACAGCAGTGAGCAGATCACCGCCGCTGAAATCGGGGTTTCAATCCCGAAGGCACTTTCCATTGCTGCGCCGATGGCGTTACTCTGAACGCCGGGGCAGAGGACGGCGGAGGCTAAAAGCGTAATGATTGCAAACACCCAGGCAAAGAATTTGCTTCGTGCACCGTGCTCAATATAAAAGGCGGGGCCGCCCGTGCATTCGCCGTTGATGCGCTCCTTGTAGATCTGGCCGAGCGTTGATTCCACAAAGGCACTGGAGGCGCCTAAAAACGCCACCACCCACATCCAGAAAAGGGCACCGGGGCCGCCGAAACAGATGGCGGTGGCAACGCCCGCGATGTTGCCGGTACCGACGCGCCCGGCAAGCGTCATCGAAAGCGCCTGAAAGGAGGAGACGCCGGAATTGTCGTTTTTGCGCTGAAACATGAGGCGCAGCATTTCGCCCACCATTCTCAGCTGCACAAACCGCGATCTCAGGGAAAAGTAGAGCCCGGTTCCTAGAAGGATATAAACGAGAAAGGGACTCCAGACAATCTCGTAAACCTGATTGGCAAACTCAGTCACAACAAAAGTCTCCGCTGTATTTTTATTCGTTTTTTTATGAGGGCACCAAGGGCTGTGCCCTTGAAAGATCAAACGGCGAAGGCGCAAAGATACTGCGCTTTCGCCGTTTGTGCGTCAGGAATTAATGTTAGGCAAGGCCCGTGATTTTGCCGTCCTTCACATCAATCTGAAGCGCGGCCGGGACCTTGGGCAAACCCGGCATGCGCATGATGGAACCCGTCGTCACAACCACAAAGCCCGCACCGGCATTAAGAATGAGGCGCGCCACCGGCAGCGTAAAGCCCTTCGGGGCACCGAGCTTTTTGGGGTCCGCGGTAAGGGAGAAGGGGGTTTTGGCGATACAGACGGGGAGCTTGTCAAAACCAAGATCCGTGATGCGCTTTAAGTCCTTCTTGGCGGCATCTGACAGCGAGATGCCTGCCGCGCCGTAAACGCGCTCGGCCACCATCTTCGTCTTGGTGACGACGTCGGCGTCTTCGGGGTAGACGTAGTTAAGGGGGGGCGGATCTCCCTCACAGGCTGCAAGCACCTCGCGGGCGAGGTCCTCGGCACCCTTGCCGCCCAAGGCAAAACCGTCGGAAAGAGCAATCCGCACGCCCTTCGCCTTGGCGCAGTCAAAGAGCACCTTGAGTTCGGCTTCGTCGTCCCCGGCGAAGTGATTCACGGACACCACAACGGCAGGCCCGAAAGCCTTGAGGTTGTCGATGTGGGCTTCAAGGTTGCAGAGCCCCTCTTTGAGAGCCTCCATATTGGGTTTGCCGATTTCAGGCAGCGCCACACCTCCGTGCCAGTGCAGCGCGCGAAGGCTGGTGACAAGCACAGCCGCAGAAGGCGTCAGGCCCGCAGCCCGGCACTTGATGTCGTAGAACTTCTCGGCACCGAGGTCTGACCCGAAGCCCGCTTCCGTAATCGCAAATTCACCCAGCGTGAGTGCGGCTTTCGTGGCCGCGACCGAGTTGCAGCCGTGGGCGATGTTGGCAAAGGGGCCGCCGTGCACGAAGGCGGGTGTGCCTTCCAGGGTCTGCACGAGGTTTGGTTTGACGGCTTCAAGCAGCAAGGCCATCAGCGCGCCCGTGGCACCGAGTTCCTTACAGGTATAGGCCGTTCCGTCACGCTTGATGCCCACAACGAGCCGGTCAATGCGTGCGCGCAGGTCTTCTTCGCCCGCAGCAAGGCAAATCACAGCCATCAGTTCGCTCGCCGCCGTGATGTCAAAACCGGTTTCGGTGGGGATGCCGTTGGCGGGCCCGCCCAAGCCGTCAACAATGTTACGGAGCTGACGGTCGTTGACGTCCAAAACGCGCTTCCAGATCACTTCCTTGAGGTCTACCTGACCCTGGTGACGGGCGTTGTCAATCAAAGCGGCCAAAAGATTGTTTGCGGCCGTGATCGCGTGAAAGTCTCCGGTGAAATGCAGGTTGATTGATTCCATCGGCAGCACCTGCGAGTAGCCGCCGCCTGCGGCGCCTCCCTTCATGCCGAAGACGGGCCCAAGCGACGGTTCTCTGAGCGCCAAAACCGCTTTTTTACCGAGACGGTTCATGCCCTGCGCGAGAGCAATCGAAGTCGTGGTCTTACCAGACCCGGCGGGCATCCCGGACGTTGCCGTCACGAGAATGAGTTTGCCCGCTGCCTTACGGCAGGGCTTGAGGGTTACCTTGGCCTTGTCGCGCCCGTAGGGTTCGAATTCGGCATCTTCAAGGCCCCATTCGTGCGCAAGATCATCGATGCGTTTGAGTTTGGCGGCCTGGGCAATTTCAATGTCAGAAAGCATGTGCTGCTCCTTTAATAACAAAATAACGAAAAAACCGAAATCTTTTTGGACGCAACCGGACGCGGGCAGGGGGGCGCTTTGCAGACAGGCACGCGTGCGGGGTCAGAGTTAATTTTCTAAGTGTGCCATAGACCGCGCCGTTTGTCTGTAGAACTTTCGGGGTACAGTGCGTTTTGTGACGCAGTTTTGCGCCCGAAATCGTGCGTTTTACCGAGGCGGGGCGGGCGTCGGCTTCGTATAATCGCGGACAGTTTGGAAAAAAGAAAGTGTGTTTTCCTTTTTCCGGTGCGTCCTGCCGGCCGAAGTGCCGCGCCCGACACACCCGAACCTCTTTTTTGCAGCGGAGTTCTCTGTGAAAGTATTAGTGACCGTCAAGCGCGTCGTGGACTACAACGTCAAGGTCCACGCCAAGGCCGATAAAAGCGGGCCCGATATTGAAGCGGCCAAGATGTCGATGAACCCCTTTGACGAAATCGCCGTGGAAGCCGCGGTGCGTCTGAAGGAAACGGGGGCTGCTGACGAAGTGGTGGCTCTCACCGTGGGGCCTGCGAAAGCCGTTGATCAGCTGCGCACCGCCATGGCAATGGGCGCAGACCGAGCAATCCACGTAACGCTTGAAGCCGCAGCGGACCCGGCTGCCGCAGCCCGCATCATTGCGGCGGTCGCAAAGAATGAAGCGCCGGACCTGATTCTGATGGGTAAGCAGGCCATTGACGACGACAGCGCCCAGGCCCCGGCCATGGTGTCTGCCATCCTTAATCTCCCGTTTGCGGCCTGTGCCGACGCCCTGCGCGTTGAAAACGGCACGGCCTTTGTGCGCCGGGAAACCGACGAGGGACTCATGGAAGTCTCGGCGGCTTTGCCCTGCGTGGTCTCCGCGGACTTGAGGCTTGCCGAACCCCGCTACGTGACGCTTCCCAACATGATGAAGGCCCGCAAAAAGCCCGTGGAAACGATTGATGCGGCAAGCCTCGGCGTTGATCTCACGCCCTCTGTGACGGTCATTGAGGCCGAAGACCCGGCCGCCCGCGCTGCCGGTCAGATGCTCGCAAGCGTTGATGAATTGATCGACGTTCTCAAAAACAAAGCCAAGGTTCTTTAAGATGGACGGGAAACGAAAATGACAGTACTTGTGATTGCCGAACACGATAACGCCGGTCTTAAGGGCGCGACGCTTTCTTTGGTGGCGGCCGCCAAAAAGCTCTCGGACACCGTGGACATTCTCGTTGCCGGTACGGGCTGCGGCGCTGCTGGTGAAGCCGCAGCGAAAGTTGCTGGCGTAACCAAGGTGCTCGTGACCGATGACGCCAAACTCGCGCACTTTGAAGCCGAAGCCCTCGGGCACGCCGTTGCCGCAGCGGTGAAAGCGGGCGGCTATACGCACGTTTTGTTTGCGGCCGGAAGTAGCGGCAAAGCCGCCATGCCCCGCGCGGCGGTGGAACTTGCGGCTCCCGCTGTTTCGGAAGTAACCGACGTGGTTTCGGCCGACACCTTCAGGCGCTTTATCTACGCGGGCGGAGTGCTCGCCACCGTGAAAGTGACGGGAAGCCCGGTTCTGATGACCGTGCGCCCGACCGCGTTTGAACCCGTTGCGTCTGAAGGCGGGTCGGCTGCGGTTGAATCCTTTGCCGTAACCTTTGACGGCATCCGTCAGTTTGACTTTGTGAACCTCACGCAGACTAAGAGCGACCGGCCGGACTTGGTGAGCGCCAAGCGCATTGTGGCCGCGGGCCGCGGCGTGTTGGACGAAGCCGGTTTTGAGGCGGTGGAAAAACTTGCCGACGTCATCGGTGCTGCCGTCGGTTCCACCCGCGCGTTGGTTGACCAGCAAATTGCGCCGAGCGAAACCCAGGTCGGCCAGACCGGTAAGATCGTGGCGCCCGAGCTTTACTTTGCCTTCGGGATTTCCGGCGCCATTCAGCACATCGCCGGCATGAAGGACTCCAAGGTCATCGTGGCTGTGAATAACGACGCGGAAGCACCCATTTTTGAAATGTGCGACTACGGCCTTGTTGCGGACGCCAACACCGTTGTGAAGGAACTCACAGAAAAGCTCGCTTAAAGAGCTGACGCCCGGTGTTCTGAGACGGCTGCCGGTGGGGAGTAAATCCCTGCGGCAGCCGTTTTTCCGCTTTGCAGGTTCGATTGGAAAAGACGACGGCAAGATCGGATTTGTAGGCTCTTACAAATCGTGGCAACGCGGTTTCCGGCTTTAAAATATTTGACGTGCCGAAAAGTCTTACCGCGGGCATGTTGCGGTCTGTTAATATCCAAAGTAAGGGCGGTCAGAGACGTCTGATCGTTTTGGGCTGGTCGAAAGACCCGGGCCCACCTGACGGCGGGGAAGTGCCCCGCCATTTTTGTGCCTGCCGCTTTTGCGTCTGTCTCCTTCGGGCATAAAAAAAGCCCTTTCCCGCCGCCAGTGCGTTCTGAAGAACGCACCCCCGCGGCAACGGGAAAGGGGAGTAAAAGCAAGCAGACGGTTGAAAGCGGATTAACCGAGACGTTCGCCCTGCTGCGTGAGGTCAAGACCCGTGAGTTCTTCCTCTGGCGTCACACGTAAGCCGATCGTCTTGTCGATAATCTTGAGAATCACCGCGCTCACGATGCCGCCGTAAAGAAGCGTCGCCACCACGCTTGCGGCCTGGATGCCGACCTGCGTCATCATCGGGGGAAGTTCAGAACCGGTGACGGCGCTCGTCGCAAAGACGCCGGTTAAAAGCGCACCCACAATACCGCCCACGCCGTGCACGCCGAACGCGTCGAGCGAATCATCGTAACCAAGCGCCCGCTTTAAGCTCGTCGCGCCCCAGAAGCACACGCACCCGCCGATCAAGCCCATCACAAGGGCCGGCATCGGCTCCACAAAGCCGGAAGCCGGCGTAATCACAACGAGACCGCCCACGGCACCCGAGAGCATTCCCAAAAGTGAGGGCTTGCCGCGCACAATCCATTCGCAGGCCATCCAGGCGCAGCCCGCAGCGGCTGCGGCAATCTGCGTCACAATCATCGCCATTACGGCGCGTTCGTTGGCAGCAAGGCCAGAACCGCCGTTAAAGCCCATCCAGCCGACCCACAGAACCGAGGCGCCGATCATCGTAAGCGTCAGGTTATAGGGGCTCATCGCTTCACGGCCGTATCCCAGGCGCTTACCGATCATGATGCAGGCTACAAGCCCCGCAATACCGGCGTTGATGTGCACCACGGTGCCGCCTGCGTAATCGAGCGCTCCCATATCAAAGAAAAAGCCCCCGGCGCACCACACCCAGTGGCAGATCGGCGCGTAAACGAGCACCGACCACACGACCATGAAGATGAGCATCGCGGAAAACTTCATGCGGCCCGCAAAGGCGCCGGTAATAAGCGCCCCGGTGAGCACCGCAAAGGTCATCTGGAAAAAGACAAAAAGAAGCGTCGGAATGGATCCGGTCATGCTCTTAATGTCAATGCCCCTCAAAAAGGCCTGAGAGAAGTTGCCGATCCAGGGGTTGCCTTCGGTAAATGCCAGTGAGTATCCGACCACCACCCAGACTATCGACAAGGCGCAGCAGATGACGGATGACTGCGCCAGAATTGAGAGAATGTTCTTTTTACGGGCCATGCCGCCGTAAAAAAGGGCAATCCCCGGAATCGTCATAAAAAGAACGAGAATCGTCGCAACGAGCATCCAGGCGACGTCGGCCTTATCAAGTGCCGGAGATGCCGCAAAGGCGCCTTCGCACGTCCCTGCAAGCACTGCCGCGGCCGCAGCGTATTTTCCCCGCATCATCATTTTCATTGTCTCCCAGTGGTTTGTTTCTTAAACAGCAGCGGCATCGGTTTCACCGGTGCGGATCCGCACGGCTGAGGCAAGATCCATTACAAAGACCTTGCCGTCACCGATCTTTCCGGTGTAGGCGCTTTTGACGATTGCTTCGACGGCGCTTTCGGCGACCGCATCGTCAACGGCCACTTCGACCTTCACCTTGGGCAGAAAGTCCACAACGTATTCGGCACCGCGGTAGAGCTCGGTGTGGCCCTTCTGGCGCCCGAAGCCTTTGACTTCGGTGACGGTCATGCCGGAAACCCCGAGGGCGGAAAGGGCTTCACGGACTTCGTCAAGTTTGAAGGGCTTGACGACGGCAATGATGTACTTCATGGCAAATTCCCTGTTGGTTGTTTTTCTCTGAAGAACGGTTGTTCTCCTTCTGCGGGAATTAATGCAAAAAGCGTGCCAAAACGTGAAAACGCATGGTTTCTGAAGAAGCGTGCGGATGCACCGGAAACGTGCATGGATTTGGGGAGAGGGCTGCACCAAAAAGGCGCATGCGGTATTACCACGGCATAAGAGCTCTCTTTGCCTTAAACTCAGCCGCACACATTGAAAACGGGGATCTGTTCCCGGACCAACAACATTCGGAGAAAAAGACAATGCAGCGACGCACTCTCACGGCCGCCCTTTGCGGCGCAGCCGTTCTGGCTTTCGGACTCACCGGCTGCGGGGACAAAACCCCTGAGGCCCCCAAGGCTGTCACGCTTACGGTGGGCGCAACACCGGTGCCCCACGCCGATATTCTCAAGTTCATTGAGCCGGCGCTGAAAAAAGAGGGCGTGAATCTGAAGGTCGTGGAATTTTCCGACTACGTGAAGCCGAACCTCGCGTTGTCCGATAAGGAACTCGATGCGAACTTCTTCCAGCACAAGCCCTACCTTGATACGTTCTCGGCGGAGCGGGGTCTGAAGCTCTCCGTTCTCTGCTCGGTGCACATTGAACCGATGGGCGTTTATTCCCGTAAGGTGAAAAGCCTCAAGGACCTCCCCGAAGGTGCCAAGATTGCGATCCCGAATGATCCCACGAACGGCGGCCGTGCGCTCAAAGTTCTTGCTGACGCCGGGCTTTTCGGGCTCAAGGATGGCGTGGGCGTGAAGGGGACGCCGGCTGACGTCATCAACAACACGAAGAACTTTCAGCTCGTGGAACTGGAAGCCGCAACGCTGCCGAGAACACTCGACGACGTTGACGCCGCGGTCATCAATTCCAACTTCGCCATGGGCGTGGGCTTAAATCCCGCCAAGGACTCGCTTGCGATTGAAGCCAAGGACTCGCCTTACGCGAACGTTGTCGCCATCCGCACCGGGGACAACCGTCCGGAATTGAAGAAACTTGCGGACGCCCTGCGTTCGCCGGACGTGAAGAAGTTCCTTGAGGAAAAATACAAGGGTGCGGTGGTGCCGGCCTTCTGATGTGCATTCCTGCATCCAACTAAAACGCCTTAGCCTGCTTGACGAAATGCATAAACCGGCTTTAAAGCCGGTGTAAGGCGGAAAAAGGGCTCCGCGCGGGCCCTTTTCTTTGGCACAATCTGCTGACTGCGTGAGGCTTACTCGCGCTTCATTTATCAACATTTCGGACTGTCATGACCAAACTTTCCTTTGCTGAGAGTTTTACCCGGGCAATCCGTGCCGCCAAGCCTGAAGGCTGGTATGCACGGGGGGCTTGGTCATGGCGCCGCTTGTCCTGACATCTTCCTGCGCGCTGCGTGTCGTACCAGCCGCAGTGCCTGCCGGCCTTCAGAGGTTTTTGTCCCTTCGCTGCCGGCCCCGTTTTCCTCCTTTGAAAACCCATTTTTTTTCCCCAGGCCGCTTTGTGCCGTTATGTCTGCCCCGTGATCCACAGAGGGGCGGACGGCGGGTGACCGAGGCGGCTGAACCGGAGAAACCCGATGCTCACAGAAAATGAACTGAAAGCGCTTGCCGACGAAGGTTACAACCGTATTGCGGTGGTGGAGCAGTGCCTCGCGGACCTTGACACCCCGCTTTCGATTTACCTGAAACTTGCCAACCGCGCAGAGAGCTTCTTACTCGAAAGCGTGGAAGGCGGCACGCGCTTTGCCCGGTACTCCTTCATTGGACTGCCGGCCCGCACGAAAATCACGGTGAAACTCACCGAAACCGGGCCCGTCACCGAAGTCATAACGGACGGCAAAGTAACGGAACTCGTGACGGACACTGATCCGCTCGATTTCATTGAAGCCTTTCAGAAGCGCTTCAAAATCCATACGCCGGCGGGGCTTCCGCGCTTTACCGGGGGGCTTGTGGGGTACTTCGGCTACGACACGGTGCGGCTTATTGAACCGGGGAAACTCGGTAAACCCAAGATGGATGACCTGGGTGTGCCCGACATCGAGCTTTTGTTGTGCGATGAACTCGTGGCGGTTGATAACCTCGCAGGGCGCCTCTACTTCATTTTGAACGTGGATCCCCGTGAACCGGACGCATTTTTGAAGGCCCGCCGCCGTCTGCGCTTTTTAAAGGAAGAACTCGCTAAGAGTGTGCAGGCCCCTTATAGCGGCGCGGGCACCGCGCACGAAGCCGAGCGCCCCTTTAAAAAGGACGACTACTTAAAGGCCGTGATCCGCGCCAAGGACTACATTGCCGCCGGGGACCTGATGCAGGTGCAGATCGGGCAGCGTATTGAGCGGCCTTTTACCGAAAACCCGATCACGCTTTACCGGGCTCTGAGAACGTTGAACCCGTCCCCTTACATGTACTACTACAACTTCGGGGACTTCTACGTGGTGGGGGCCTCGCCCGAAATTCTCGTGCGGGAGGAAAAGCGGGACGGCCGTTTTATTGCCGCCATCCGTCCGATTGCAGGCACCCGCGCCCGGGGAGCGACGCCTGAAAAAGACGCGGCGTTGGCTCAAGAACTCAAAAATGATCCCAAAGAGCGTGCCGAACACTTAATGCTTATTGATTTGGCCAGAAACGACATCGGGCGCATCGCCAAGACGGGGACCGTGCATGTGACGGAACAGTACGCCATTGAACGGTACTCTCAGGTGCAGCATCTGGTGAGCCACGTTGAAGGCGAAATGAAGGACGGCATGACCCCGATGGACGTTTTAAAGGCGACATTCCCGGCGGGGACACTCACGGGCGCTCCGAAAATCCGCGCGATGGAAATCATCGATGAATTGGAACCGGTGAAGCGCGGCATCTACGGCGGCGCCGTGGGGTACTTCTCTTACGCGGGCGAAATGGATATGGCGATTGCGATCCGCACCGCGGTGATTAAAAACAAGGTGCTTTACGCGCAGGCGGCCGCCGGTATTGTGGCGGACTCCGTCCCGGAATTTGAGTGGAAGGAAACCGAGATGAAGGCGCGCGCCGTGCTGCGCGCTGCGGAAGAAGCCGAATTCGGCCTGCAGGGAAACTAGAAAATGCTTTTGATGATCGATAACTACGACAGCTTTACCTATAACCTCGTGCAGTACTTCGGGGAGCTCGGCGAAGACGTGCGGGTGGTCCGTAACGATGCGGCAGACGTGGCGGCCCTGGCTGCCATGCACCCGGACCGCGTCTGTGTGTCGCCCGGTCCCTGTTCTCCGAAAGAAGCCGGCGTAAGCCTTGAGGCGATCAAATATTTTGCCGGGAAGGTCCCGGTTCTCGGAGTGTGTCTGGGGCATCAGGCAATCGGAGAAGCCTTCGGCGGAACCATTGTGCGCGCCAAGCGCCTCATGCACGGAAAGACCGACGTGATTACCGCCGACGGCAAGGGCGTTTTTGCAGGGCTTCCTGAAAAAATCACGGTTGCGCGCTACCACTCGCTTGTGATTGACCGCACAACGTGCCCGGCGTGCCTTGAAATTTCGGCGGTCAGTGACGACGGCGAGATTCAGGGCGTGCGGCATAAGGAACTCATGGTGGAAGGCGTGCAGTTTCATCCCGAGTCGGTTGCGAGTGAATACGGGCACGAGATGCTCGCAAACTTCCTCAAAATGACGGGCGGCACGCGTTAACCGCTTTTGCTAATCTCTTCTCTGAAGCAACACAAAGGAGAAGAGGTTATGGCTGTCCGGATTATTGCGGCGGGTGACAGTTTTATCACGCGCCGGCTGCCCGAAAAGGGTTACGAAGGGTTTGAGGAACTCGCGGGGCTCATCCGTACCTTTGACGCGGCCTTTGTCAACCTCGAGTCCACCTTTCAGTGGCACGAGGGAACGCCTGCGGCTACAAGCGGCGGCACCTGGGCGATGTCGCCGCCGGAAACCTTGGACGATATCCGGCGCTTTGGGTTTAACCTCTTTAATACCGCGAACAACCACTCCGGTGACTACAGCCAGGACGGGGTCCTGGCAACATTGCGGCACCTAGAAGAGCGCCAAATGGTCTATGCGGGCACCGGCCGCAACCTCACTGACGCTACGCGCGCAGCCATGCTTGAAACGCCACGGGCCCGCGTTGCAATGATTGGTGTTACCGCGACCTTTGCGCCGGAAGCTGCCGCTGGCACCCAGGGGCCCGATGTGAAGGGGCGGCCCGGTTTGAATCCTTTACGCTTTAAGCGCATCCACCACGTCAATGCCCAACACTTTGCAATGGCCAAAGAATTGGCGGACGTGACGCTCATTAATGCCGCCAAAGAACTTTCGATTGCCAACGGCTACACCAATCCCTTTCCGGAAGGTTCTTTTACGCTCGGAAACATTGAGTTTCGTCTGACAGAGGGTCCGGAACACGTGGAGACGGTTCCAAACAGCAGGGACCTCTCGCGCATTACGGCAGAAGTGCAGGAAGCACGCCGCCAGGCCGACGTGGTTCTCGTGAGCCTGCATGCTCACGAGATGCGGGCACGGAAGAGTAACGAACCCGCAGAGTTTCTCGAAACCTTTGCACACGCCGTGATTGATGCCGGGGCAAACGCCGTCATCGGGCACGGGCCCCATGAGATGCGCGGCATTGAACTCTACAGGGGCGGCGTCATTTTCTACAGTATCGGCAACTTCATCTTTGAGACCGAGACCGTGGCGGTGCAGCCGGCGGACGCCTTCTTAAACAAGGGCTTTACGCTGGACACGAAGGTTGGCGAATACATGGATCAGCGAAGCCTTAACGGCACGCGCGGTTACGTTGTGCAGGAAAACATTTGGCGCGCGGTGCTGCCGGGCTTTACGGTGGACAATGGGCGCGTGACGGAAGTGAAGCTCTATCCCGTGGATTTGGGGCAGAAGTTGCCTCGGTCGCAGCGGGGGCTGCCGCGGTTAACCAGGGCGAGGGAACCGATGCTTTATTTGGCTGGGCTCTCCAAATCCTATGGTACGGAGATCTCCGTGGATGAAGAGGGCGTGGGAAGCATCGGACTCTGAAACTGACGGGCAACGAAAAAGCTCCCGAACCTTGCGGCTTGGGAGCTTTCCTTTTTAAACCCTGTCACGAGGGGCAGGGCTTATCAGCAATCACGCAAGTCGGATTAGAACTTGTGGATCAGGCCAACGATGGCTTCAACAGAGGTCGGCTTGACCTTGTCGGCGTTAGCAGCTTTTTTGTATTCGTCCTTCGTGTAGGAGAGGGTGGAGTACATGCTGGTACGCTTGCTGAAGGTGTAGCTGTAGCCAACAGCGCCGGTGAAGCGCTTCAGAGAAGCATCGGAGTCATCGACGGAGTCAGCATCGAGGTAGCCGGCGTAGGCAGAAGCGGTACCGCCCATGACAGGAACGCCAACACCGAGGCCAAGACCCCAGCCCTCGGCACCCAGGGAGCCGAGCGTATAACCCGCCGTGCCAATCTTAGCCTTCTTGTTGTTCGTATCAACGATCACGTTGTTGGCCGCTACCGCTTTGGCATTGTCGAAATACTGGCCGCCGAAGTAAACCTTCGCAACCTGGAAGTCATAGTTACCACCGATCGTGACGGTGAGAGCATCGTCCATGTCCTGCGCGACCGCGTTGCCACCGACAGTAGCGTAGTTAATGCTGTCCACAACGCCAACGAGAGTGAGGCCGCCGGCAACAAACTTGGCACCGATACCGTAGTAACGGTCAGAAGAAGACTCGTTTTCAACGCCGACCTCGTCTGTGCCGTCCGTGTCCATGGAGTACTGCGCATAAACCGTCAGACCGGCAAAGCTCGGAGTCATGTAGGTAATCGTGTTGTCAAAACGGGCAAAGCCGTTGGCACCAACGAACTTAAGACCGCTGGTGGCATCACCGTAACCCGTGGAGAACGGGCCCGTCACGCCGAGCAGGCCGTAGGAGCCGTTGGCGCTGGCAAGCTGGCCGACGCGGCCGAAGGAAACGCGGCCGAAGCTGCCGTCGACGAAGAGCTGAGCTTCACGGTCGAAGAGACGTTTACTGTTGCCGAGAGCACCGGTATCGGCGGCGAAACCGTTTTCAAGGACGAAACCAACCTTAACACCGTTGCCAAGGTCTTCCGTACCCTTCAGGCCGAAGCGGGGGCCGCTGTTGGCACCAGACTTCATGTCGACTTTGTTGGTTTTGTCAACGCCGGCTGTATCAGCATCAAGGTTCTGATAACGAACACCGTAATCAACCAAACCGTAAAGGGTCACGTCAGCAGCGACAGCGGAACCGGCAAAAGCGCCGAGAACAGCAACTGCAGCAAGTGTCTTTTTCATTTTAGGAGATCTCCAAAATTCTTAGCTAGCCGCCGGTGTAGTCATGCCGCTTCAAACTCTTGCAGTAAAAGCGGCCGCCAGCGGGCCTTTCTAGGCATCACCATTATGTGTTTAATCATTACTGCCTACAAATATTCGCAGATTTGTTAAAACGCCTACAGTATTAACCCTGAGACACAAATTGCACAGTCGCTTGAAAATCCAGTTGTGGCGCGGTTTTCAGCTATAAAAAAACTCCCCTTGACAGCGTAAAGCCTCAAGGGGAGTTCTGGTTCAACTCAAGTCGCTAATTTCGACTTAAATCAGAACGTGTGACGCATACCGACGAAGACATTGGTGGTCGTCGGCTTCGTGGAGGTCTTACCGGTGTCCTGATCGTCCTGGTAGTAGGCAGCAACGGCGTAGACGTCGGTGCGCTTGCTCAGAGCGTAGTTATAGCCGGCAGAAACGCCCAAACGGGTAACTTCGTAGTCTTTGGTTGCAGCATTGTCGGTTGCTTCTTCAGCTTTGGCGTAGCCGACAGCGAACATGGCGGTACCGCCGGCAACCGGTGCACCCACACCGGCCATTGCGCCAAAGCCCTTGGCCTGCTGGAGAGCGCTCCAGGCAGAGGCAAAGCCGTAGCCGTCAAGGGTCTTTGCAGCAGCGTCGCCGGTGCTGGCGAGCATGTTGTCAAAGTACTGAGCACCGAGGTAGGCCTTGGCAACACCGAAGTCATAGGAACCGCCGAGGGTGACGGTCAGACCGTCATCGAGCTGTTCCATCTTGCCATTGCTGGAATCCCAGTTGTAGGAATCAACAGTGCCGACGAGATTGAGAGCACCAGCATTGAATGTGGCGCCCAAGGCGTAGTAGCGGTTGGAGTTGCCCTTGTTTTCGGTCGTGTCCTGGACAAGGGTGTTCATGTCAGAGGAGTACTGAGCATAAACGGTGAAGCCGCCGAAAGTCGGGGTCTTATAGACAACGGTGTTGTCCATGCGGTTGTAGCCGACCATGTAGGTGGAGCCTTCAACAGAACCACCCCAGCTGGTGCCGAACGGAGAGAGGTTACCGGTGAGACCGTAGGAGCCGTTGCCGCTCGTGAGCTGGCCCATGCGGCCGAAGGCGATTTCACCGAAGGAACCGCGAACAAAGAGCGTGGACTGACGGCCGAAGAGGCGGTTGTTGTTGCCGAGAGCACCGGTATCAGCGCTGAAGCCGTTTTCGAGAACGAAACCGACTTCCACGCCGTTACCGAGCTGTTCAACACCCTTCAGGCCGAAACGGGGACCTGCTTCAGAACCGGAAGCCATCTGCAGCTTGTCGGTAGCGCCGGCAGCCGTGTCCGGATCGGAGTGGGTGTACTGCAGACCAAGGTCAACAACGCCGTAAAGCGTGACATCGGCAGCGAGAGCGGAACCGGCGAAGGCGCCGAGAACTGCAGCTGCAGCAAGAGTCTTTTTCATTTGAGGAGATCTCCAAAATATGAATTCTTTGCTATCCGCCGGTGCAGGATAAGCACAAAAGCCTTTCCTGAAAAAGCCAGCGGGCCCTTTTTCATCAGGCCCTCATTATTAACAGCAGAACATGAGGAGACAACAAAATGTACACATGCAAAGGGATTAGGGTGGGATAACCCTGAGAAAAAACGGGGACATAGTGCGAAAGGCTTAATAGAAGTTAATAAGGAACTAACCTTACAAACAGACCGTGCTTTATTTGAAGAACGGTTCAGCTTTTTCTAATGCTCAAGCATGCATGGCGGTAAACGGCCGTTTAGCCTGTTTGTTTCCTGAACAAATAATCAAGGTTCAAAAGCATGCCGTTTAATCACACTGATCTTCCGCTACTTCCCACGTTTTCCGATTTTCCGACCCTGCGTAAGGTCGGTGAACTCTACTGCGACTGCTCCGTGCAAATTGCGGAGCTTGCTGCCCGTAAACCTGGACTCTTTTATCTCGGCCGCCCGAGAATGTTCGGGCGCACGTTTCTTTTGACCACACTGAAGGCGCTTTTTAAGGAGGGTGCCGCGGTGTTTGAAGGGCTTGCCGGCGAAGGCCTCTGGCACGAGAAGCCCTGCGAAGTCGTGGAAATCCAGCATATGAGTCTGTGTGCTCATTTCTCATCAGACGAAGACTTCCGGAAAAGACTGCAGTCCTACATCCTTCGGACCTTTGAGCCGTACGGTTTTAACCGGTAGGATGACGTCGGCAGCCGCTCCTTTTGGTATGCCTTTGGACAGTGGCTCGAGAGACAACCGCCCCAAAGCATCGTGCTTCTTATCGATGATTTCGCGTTCCCGTTTATTGACACGGCTGACAGCCATGGGTTTCGAAGCGAAATAGCGTCGGAATACACGGCGTTTTTCGAATGCCTCCGAGAGAACGAAGACCGCCTGCGGTTTTTGCTGATGACCGGAACCACCCGGTACATTACGACGGGTTTTGACTGGGTGTTCCGGTGGCTTACCGACATCACGTTTGACGCGGACACAAGTGACATCGTCGGCTTTACGCGCAAAGATCTTGAAACCACTTTTTTGCCGTGGGTTCAACGGGCGGAGCAAACGACAGGCTTAACGCCGGTAGACGTCATGGATCGCCTTGAAGCCTGGTACGGAGGCTGGCGCTTTTCTTTTGAGGAAAAGCCGCCGGTGCTGTGTCCCTGGATGGTTAACTCCTATCTTCGTGATCCCCACGAACGGGTAGAGGTTGACTGGCAGTGCTACGGGCGGCAGCGCACGGTCGTTCTGAAATTTCGGGATGCCTGGCTTGAGCGCAATATCCTGACGCTCACGGACACCATAAGGCTCACGAAAAAGGAACTCACCGAGCACGAGACAGACCGCGACTTCCGCATCGAACTTCTGATGGCGCAGGCCGGGTTTTACACAATTAAAAGCGTGGACCGGGAGCGCATGGTGACGCTCAGATGGCCCAACGCCGAAGGGCGCCGGGCGATGCTGGCAAGCCGCGCCCACCGTCTGCTCGGCCGGACCATGTTTGCGGGCTGGGCTCGGGCTGAAGACGTACCGTCCGATCCCCTGGCTGCCGCCGACTACTTTTCAATGCTCATGAACGGAATTTCCCGGCAGAGGTTTTTCGGTGACTGACGCTTTTTACTGTCTGCGGTATCTCGCGGTCCTGCTTGCCGATCACGGTTTTGCCGTTGAGGTTTCAACGGACACGGATCCCATGGAACTGAGACTTGCTTTCCAAAAGCGCCCTGCCGTGTTTCTTTTTGCCTGGGCGGTCTTGGAGGAAGACGTTGAGACAGCTTTATCCGCCCTTGAACGCCGGATTGCGCAGCGGCCGGAGGAGAAAGGCGATCCGGTCTTTCCTCTCATTTGGTGCGAGGAGACGGAACGCTTTGTTTCCCGGGGTGCATCGGAGCATCAGCCCGTGTAGGCGTTGTCTTTTGTGTTGCGGCAGTTTTGCTTTGCGAGCCACTCACGCTCTTCTTCCGTTTCCGGAATATCAATGCGCTCAATTTTGAAAATCACCGGACGCGTGCCGTCGTTGCAGCAGGCGATCATCATGCGGTCGTCGTTGGTCCACTTGCGCATGATGGTCCTACCCTGAAGCGCCGCGTAGATGTAGCGGCTCACCGCGTACCAGGCTTCCGCGCACGGCCAGTTGCCGCCGCCCACGCGCGTAGCCTGACCGAGATGATAGAAGCCGTCGTTTTCCGGCGTGCGCTCAAACAGAAACTCCTGTCCGGCTTTAAAGCAGGGACAGGGGCCGCTTTCGGAATCGGCGAGAAACTTCTTCTGCAGGTCCGGAAAACACTTCGTCTCGAGGACCGTAACTTTGCATTGATACTGCAGGGTCTTTTCTCCTGTGGGTACGTTTTCCATCATCGTGCCGACCATGGCGCACTTGTGTCAAGTGAGCTTTACGGCAAAGATTTCAGGTGACATTTACCGTGAAAGCGCGTAAAACCCGGGCTACATCGTCCGCACCCCGCGTGGACACGCAAAGACAATACAGAAGGAGTCAACCATGACAGAACTCTCCCGCCGCCGTCTGATTCAGGGAGCTGCCCTGACGGCAGCTGTTGCGGCCGTCCCCGCAGCAAACGCTGCCGGTAAACCCAAGTTTGACGAAATGCACGACGTCGTTGTCGTGGGTTCCGGGTTTGCCGGGCTTGCCGCAGCACTTGCGGCCCGTGAGGCCGGCGCCGATGTCCTTGTCATCGACAAGATGGCCTTTGTAGGCGGCAATTCCTCGCTTTCAGGCGGCATGATGGCCGTGCCGGGTTCAAGCGTACAGAAAGCTCAAGGCATCAAAGATTCGCCCGCACAACTCATGGCCGATATGACCCGCATCGGGCTGGGCTTAGGTGATCCCGACCACATCCGTTTTGTCTGCGAAAAGGCTTCAGACACCTTTGAGTGGACGCGGCGCTACATCGGCGTTGAATGGAACGAACACTTGACCGGCAAGGGCGGCCACTCGGCCTCGCGCTGCATGATCACCAAGCAGGGGACCGGCCAGGGGATCATCGTTCCGGCTGTTGCCAAACTCGAAAAGCTCGGCACCGAAATCCGCACGGGTGTTTTCATGGAAAAAATCCTTCGGTCTGACACCGGCCGCGTCACGGGCATTGAGGTCCATGAGGACTATGAGTTCGGGGACGCCAAAAGCGGCAGGGTGAAGCGCATCGGCGCTCGCAAAGCCGTGATTCTTGCCTGCGGCGGGTTCGGAGCGGACGTCGCCTACCGCAAGCGCCTTGCTCCCAAGCTCGGCGAGAAGTTCCTCACTACAAACCAGCCCGGTGCGACCGCAGAAGCCTGGCGTGAAGTAAGCCGCATCGGCGCCCGTGTGATTCAGGCCGACTGGATTCAGTGTCTGCCCTCGTGTTCTCCCAAGGAGCAGGGGATGGGCATTGCCACGCACTTTGCCTCGATTTCCGCAACGCTTTTCGGCTTCTGGGTTTCAAGCCTCACAAGTAAGCGTTTTGTGAACGAATTCGGTGACCGCAAGCTCTGCACCGATGCGATTCTGAACGTCATCAATGCCGGAGGCGAAGCTTTGGCTTTTGCCGATGACGACGGTGTGCGGCACCTGGAAGTCCTCCGGCCCGGACTTTTTGCAAAGATGCTCGCCGCAGGAACCGTGGAAAAGTTTGCCGACGCCCGCGCTTTGGCCCGCGCCTACAAGATGAATGAGCGGGAACTCAGGGCTGCGATTGCCCGCTATAACGCGCTGCTCGCGAAAAAGCAGGATACCGACTTCGGCCGCCCCTTTGATAAGGCCGCCAAACCGATCGGAGAGGGGCCCTATTACGTCTCCCGCATGAGTCCCAAGGTGCACCACTGCATGGGCGGCGTTGCAACCGACATTCATACGGCTGTGCTTGATGTGACGAACGACAAGCCCATCCCCGGGCTTTTTGCGGCCGGGGAATTTGTGGGCGGCATTCACGGTGCGGTGAGAATCGGCGCCTGCGCCGTGCTCGATTGCCTTGTGAACGGCCGCGAAGCCGGACGCGCCGCGGCAGCGGTCAAAGCCTGGGCGTAAGTCCTGAGAGGAGCCGCTTTCTGTCTGAGCGGCTCCGTCAGTGCCGCGTCAAAGAAATGCCCGCAGGATTCCCCGTCAAGGCGGGGAGGAATGCGGGCTTTCCTGTAATGTTCTGCGTCTGAGTAGTTTTGATTGTTGTTGACCATGCAGCCAGGCCGTTCGTTTTCTGCCATATTTGCTGATAACGCCTCCAAGGATGCGTATTACACCTGGTCGGCCGGGCAGATGATGGCCTACAACGCCAAGGTTGCTGAACAACAGTACTTCGACACCTTTGACTGTAAGTTCTGGTGCCCTGTTGAAAAACCGGCTCCCTATCAGAAATACGCGCATCTTGTCAGTAAGAAAACAGTTCCCTGGCTTGATGGGGTACCCAGTGCCGTGATCGGCATCGGTGCCTACCAACACTACCAGGCAAGACAACGGTTTCATAAGGCGCTCTGCGCAAAACCCTGCATGAAGAAAATTAAGGGAGCGGACAGATTTTTCTCGATTTTTTGCCTCGAATTAGCCTGCCTTTCTGAAAAATCAGACTGGTGCAAAATTCAGGT
>OBKS01000193.1_pt1 | contig 67821 bp, 68 predicted proteins | sample 1517381 | NCBI WGS metagenome assembly OBKS01 (sample SAMN04571686, study PRJEB22368) | human gut metagenome | biome: human gut; material: stool | host: Homo sapiens | place: Luxembourg | collected 2012-08-03 | reverse complement strand
CTCAAAATATTACTTGTTTGAATTTATTTGCATATTGTAATAATAATCCCGTAATTTATGTGGATGAAAATGGAAATTTTGCTATTGCAATTGCTGCAGGTATTGCGTTTGGAATATATGAATTGCTTGTTGTATTGGGAATTGTTGCGGTTACATCAACAGTAGTTACTGCGGTCAAATTAGAATCTGAATACCATTATATTGAACGTGGAATTAATAATATAATTGAAAATGTGTCTAGTATAATAGATGATTGTGTTATGTATATTAATAAAAAAGTATATCAGAGGAAGAAAGTTGATCCAAGAATTAAGAAGAAATCTAAAAAAGAAGCAAAACAGGCGGCATTTTTGAAAGGTGGAAAAACAACACCAATATTTCATAATGGAAAATATGGCCCACATTTTCATCCAAATAATCCCAAATTTAAACATTGGCATTATTATTTTGAATCTTTATATTGTCTGTATAAGTATTTAGAAGGAGATGACGAAGAAAATGAATTATGTCCAAGAATTTTTTGTTTCTAGGTATATTATATCATCAAAACAAGATAGATTGTTATATGAGATAAATTCTAAAAAAAAGAAAGAAAATTTTATTAATCATTTTTGTCATGATACACTTTCATTTATTATACCAGATAAAATAGTGTTTCGTGGTAATGTTTATGATTCATTTAATTTTATTAAAAATGAAAATAATTTTTTTGTTATATCTTTTGATTTTATTGACGGCAAAAAAATGGAAAAAGCTGATTTATTAAAATATATGGAAAACGAGTATTTGGCCATTGTTGCAATCTCTGATTCATGTGCTATTATTAAAGAAGAACATGATGATAATTCACACGTTTTTGTTTTAAAATCATCAAAATAGTATAGATTAAAAGTATATTGAATTATCGTTTTTATGCTTGGTATATAGAGGAAACTTCATATACCATTTTAGAAATAGTTGACCAAAATGGTAAATTTGTTGTAAAACATAAGTATATTGCCATATTGTAATAATAATCTTGTAATGTATGTGGATGGAAATGGAAATTTTGCATTTTTTATATTAACGGTAGTTATTGGTGCCATAAATGGTGGCCTTGCTGCAGGTATTACATCATATCAGCATGGCGCTCGGGGTTGGGAGGTTGTAAGCTGGTCAGCCCTTGGAAGTGTATGTCGTGGAACAGATGGTTTTGGTGCTATAACCTCTAAATTACTTACAGGCATTTATGCTTCACCATATTATACTGATCCATTTAGTCTTTCATTACCATACGATAAGTTAAATCAAATGAATAATATATCGATTTATGAAGTTATGAATCCAATTACAGTAAATGCAGGTCCGGCAGTACCATATTTTGGACAATATGGGGGTGGAATGCAATACCGTTTTGGGGAAACAATAGCTAAATTAATTGCAGAAGGTATTTTGAGAAGGATATAGGGGATTTAAATGGATTATAAATCTTTGATTTCGATTGTGAAAAAAAATAATTTAAATGAATACTTATCAGTGTTAAAAGGATATACTATGTATGATAAAAAATATGCTTTATTTTATCTTGATAAACGCGATTTATTATGTAGGGTATTTAATGGTTTTCACAACAAATATGTTGTTTTTGAAAATGCAGATATAGAGTATGGAAGAAGAAAAAAAGTACGTTATTTTTCGAATCGTGATGATGCAGCCGATTATTTATGGTCATTGTTTGTTGATTATGCTAAAGATGAAAATGATTTAGTATTGTTAAAGTTGATTGATGAATGTAATATCTGATTTGTTGGTATATGGAGGAAACTTCATATACCATTTTTCAGTGTGCCGGGCATGGCATTAATCTTACTGGTGAAAGTCCAGTCACGGGTATTTACCGCCAAGTGTAGTGAACCTTAAGCCGTTAGGAGTAATCCTATGGGTGAAGGAAGAGGTGTAGCAAAATCCTTGAGCCTACGAATAGAAACTTGATGAGGCTAAATGGTAAGTGGATAAGGTTGCTGAACAAACTGAAGTCCTAATGGTAAACGTAAAACCAAGACAGTAAATCAAGAGGTTGTGGGATGAAAGATTAATGAATTACCCTGGGATGCCCTAACGCGTAGAATATACGTGCAACAAAAAGCAAATAGTTAGGGAGTCAGCTGAGGTCGTAGTATGTGAAAGCCAATCACAAAAGGACCTAATGTTTATATAGTGCGAATCACTAGAAGCAATGTATGGATAATCTGTAAGATGAGCTAGCCTAAAACATTGAAACGTAATCAATGATGGTAAAGTAGTCGAAGATAATTCCATATAATCTACGAATGGAGGATAAGCAGCAAATGAGCTTAATTGAAGAGATTTTAAGTGTAGAAAATATGAATGAGGCAATCAAGAAAGTTAAATCAAATAAAGGTGCAAGTGGCATTGATAAAATGACAGTTGACCAAATTGACGCATACTTTAATGAACATAGAGAAAACATTATTAATAAAATAATGAATAAATCTTATAAGCCTCAACCTGTAAGAAGAGTATATATTCCAAAATCTAATGGCAAATTAAGACCTCTAGGAATACCAACTGTGGTTGATAGGGTTATACAACAAGCTATAGCACAAAAGTTATCACCAATATATGAAAACATATTCAGTGATAATTCATTTGGCTTTAGACCAGGCAGGGACTGTCACACGGCAATGAATAAGGTATTAGAGTATCTTAATCAAGGATTTGAATGGGGAATTGATTTAGATATCGAAAAGTATTTTGATACAGTAAATCATGATAAATTAATCTCAATACTAAGAGAAAAAGTAAATGATAGTCATACACTTCATTTAATTCGAAAATTCCTACAAGCAGGAGTTATGGATAATGGCTTAATATCAGCTACAAACATTGGAGTACCTCAAGGTGGTCCTTTAAGTCCAATTCTTAGCAATATCTATTTAGATAAATTTGATAAAGAATTAGAACAAAGAGGCCTACATTTTGTAAGATATGCCGATGATTGTAATATTTTTGTCAAAAGTGATGTAGCAGCCGAACGTGTTATGAAATCAGTTACTTCTTGGCTTGAAAGAAAATTATTTCTTAAGGTTTCAGCAACCAAAACCAAAATAGTAAGACCAACAAACAGTAATTTCCTAGGCTTTACATTTTGGAAAAATGAAAAGGTTGGCAATGTAAACCAGGAAATGACAGAAAAGTAAAATTTTATGAAAAGATTAAACGTGTTCTTAAAAGAAAATACGCTGTATCTCAACCACTAGCCAAAACCTTTACTAAACTTAATCAAATTATTCGAGGTTGGATAAATTATTTTCGAATTGGAAACATGAGAATATTTATAAATGAATTCGGACAATGGTTAAGACATAAAGTAAGGGTAATAATCATTAAACAGTGGAAGAAACCACTAACAATCTATAAGAATCTACAAAAGATTAATAAAGCTTATAAATGCAACTTTAATGAAGAAAATATATTTAAAGTAGCAAATTCAAGATTAGGTTGGTATCGTAGATGTGGAATGAACATTATTAACTATATTCTAAGTCCTAAAGTTTTAGTTCAATCCAATAAGAAAAAGGGAAGACCTGGACTAGTCAACCCTTTGGACTACTATCTTAGTAGTTTGTGTAGAATATAAATGTAGCGCCGTATACGAGACCCGTACGTACGGTGCAACGGGAGGGACGAAAATTTTATTATTTTCTCTCTACCCTATTAGTAATTGACCATTTTAGGAATAGTTGACCAAAATGGTAAACTTGTTGTAAAATATAAGTACGATGCATATGGTAATAATCCAGTAATGTATGTGGATGAAAATGGAAATATGCCTAAGTGGATTGAAAATATTCTTAAAGGTCTTGCTATAATTGCGGGTACTATTGCAGTTGTGTCAGGTGTAACATCAGGTGCTATTCGTGCGGGAAGAAGCTTGATGAAAAATATTAATGAAGGTAATAGTTTTTCTAAAATAATGTCTAACGCAGGTAAGTCGTTCATTAATGGCTTTGGAGATGTTTTTTTAGCCGGTGGTGAATATTATCTAGGGGCTGCTTTATTATCATTTGGAGGTTGTAATGCTTTGGGAACTTTTAATAATGGTTCAGGACTTATAATGCCTAATTATATGATTGGGTATCAAAATCCTAATGTTTATGGATTTACAATTTTTTCTTCACGTAAAGGTGGTAAATTTAGAATAGATTTGGATCCTACACATGCATTCCATTATCATTATGGTCATACAAAAGCAGAAAGAAAAATACATAAAGGTAGTTGGATAGGTGGCTTCTTTGTAGGTGTTTATGTAGGCTTTAATGGGGATGTTTATTGATGGAGGTTGTGAATTTATATGCTATTAGAAATATCAAAATTTAGTAAGTATAATAAAAAAAATTGGGATTTAAAATATTCTAATTTTGAATTTGATAAGATTCTTGAATTGATAATTAGAAATTTGGAATATGAATATATTGAAATGTTAATTTGGACATTTCAATTAAATTTATTTAATGATATTAAATATACAATTCTAGATATGGATGGTAAGTTTTCAGTTATTAAACTCGATAAAGTTAATAGCATAAAAATATTGAATCAAGATATTTATGATGAGATAAGATATTTTGAAATATATACTTATAACAAAGATGAAAAATTATTCTCTTTAATAAGTGATAACTACGGGGAATATACTTCAATAACTATAGGTAAAAACATTAGTAAAGATAAGCTTGATAAAATGATGGATGCTATCTTTAAGTGAAAATAAAATACAATAATAAAGGTGCAAATAAGTATGCTGCTAATTTATTTGCAATATTATAGAAATATATTACGAGCTTGCAGTAAAGTGATTTACACCTGATTATTTAGATTATGATAAGAATCAAATTAATTATACATTTTTAAATCCAAAGACAAATAAAATAATTGAAGTGGTTCAATGTGATTAAGTATTAAAAAGTAACCATATTTGATTGGTGTTTTGATTTTTATTCTAATCTTGTGCTTTTTATTAAGACATATAGACTTTATAGGTTTATATGTCTTTTTTTATAAAAAAAATGATTTTTAAAATAATCATTATTCATATGTAGCAGATGGACAACCATTAGAATATAACTTATCGCCAAAGGATTCCGGAACAATTACGCTAAGAGCATATACGGATGCTAAAACTGATAAGCAGTATTTCTTTGAAGGATTTAATGATAAGCAAGCCTTAGGCTTATATCGTAATGCAAATAATAAACTATGCCTAGATTTAGATGGAAAGATTGTAGAATCTTCTCTTACAGTTTCAACTGGCTCTTGGCATACAATCGGTATTTCTTATGATACTGAAGATCCTAATGATTCACAGGTAGTGTTTAAGTATAAAAATATTCGTTTCTTTGTAGATGGACTTATAGATACAAAACAGGTTCAAACCTGGTTTAATTACAGTAGCTTATCATTTATGATAGGAAGAAGTCATGCAGAAAGGACGATTATAAAGTAAGCACGTAATATATTACGGTTAAAAAATAACATTTAAATTTTCAGTGTTGATATATTGGGTACGTAAATTCTTGATTAATGATTTGGTATATGGAGGAAACTTCATATACCATTTTTTAATTGGTTATATAAAAAAAATTACTGATAAATCATATATTTTTGCAATTCTTACATAAATAATGTAACAATAGAATTTATAATAATCTTTGTCAAATGATAAAGCTTAATGTATCCTAGAAAATGATAAAATGTCTTTAATCAACTAGCTAAGGTTTTATTGTTTGGCAACATATTATTTTATGGCTGATTGGTTAAGGAATTTTTTTATTATGAATAATTCTAAAATCGCTAAGTTCTATCTTGCATTTTATTTGTTTTGCAAAATTTTCATTAGATATTGATTAGAAATTAATCAACTCGAATTTCCATTCGTTTTTTCACATTAAAAAAAGGTTAGTGATTAGCACAAAATTGTATGACAGTCAAAAGTGCTTTTACTAATCTTTTTTATTTTTTTAAAAAATGGTTTCTAAGTATCTCATATTTTGTCGGAAAAGATGTAACGAAAAAAATAAAAAGGAGATTAAAGAAATGATTACATTACATTTTCAATATTTAGACGGAGATTACGATGAAATTATGGTGGAGGAAACAGATGAACAAAAAATTAAAATAATCCATGAAAATAATAATATAATAAGAAGGAAAAAATATTTAAAAGATAAATATGAATCAAAATTTACAATAGAACAAATAGAAAGAAAAACAGGTTGTGAATTTAAAAGTAATGATTTAGGAATATTGGACAAGCTTATATTAATTGAGGAAGAAATGATGCTTGAATATGCAAAATCACTTCTAAAGGAGGCCAAACAAACATTATCATCTTATCAATTGAATATATATACACTTATGGTTGAACAAAAATATACATCAAGTGAGGCCGCATTAAAGTTAAATTGCTCGCTACAAAATGTTAATAAAATATTGCGACTTGCTAAAACAAAAATTAGTAAGTTTTATAGTAATTATCCTAAAGTGATAGAAGTATTTCCTTGTGTTCTTAAATATTTAAAATAAATATTAAGGATTAGTTGTTTATTAGATTGGAGTATAAAATGAATAATAACGAAAAAGATTTTAATAATTTTGTTAATAACATTATGGCAAAGCGAGAGTATATGCTAGTTGTTCGTAAGCATATTGCAAGCATTATTGAGAAAATTTTAAGAAGCTTAAATTATGAATTTAGGCATGATACGTTTAAAAGTGTTGTTTATGGTGAAATACCTTATCTTACCCCTGAGGAAGAAAAATGGAAATGCTATTATGATTCATTTGTTTATTTAATGTTAAATGTTCATAGCCCTTTTACGAGAACTTTATTAAATCGCTTTTTATTTTTATTATCAGGTACGTTATTTGATGATTTTACTATAACTAGTTTAGTATCAAAAGCATATATGCTTGATAATGAATTTAATATAAATGATTTGGTTGAATTTTACCTTTATGCATATAAATATTTTATTAAGCTAAATGAAACCGATAGATTTATCGCTTCTTGGATGTTTCTAAATTACTTTCTTGTAAGACATAATATCCCTTGTATTAAATTGATTCGAAGTGATTTTGAAGAGTATGTAAAATTAAGAGATTATGCTTTGAGTGATGATAAAATTCCTCTTTGCAATTTTCTTAAAAAAATAATTTTAAAGTCAAAATTTCAATTAATTGAATTTAACAATGAATTAAAGCCTATATCGGTTGATGAAATAAAAAAGATGTTTATGGGCGATAAAGAAGATTTAAAAAACAAATATAAAATTGAAAATATTTATCTGTTTGGTTCGTTTTCTAAAAATAATGAAAGAGTTGATTCGGATATTGATCTTCTTATTAAATTTGAAGAGGGAAATTCATTTGAAGAAAAACATAAAATTATTAATTATCTTGATAAATATTATACTGATAAATTAAAGCGATATATTGATTTTGGAGAGATTTCGGATATGCTTACAGATGATTTTATTTTAGAAAATAAAAGGCTATTAAAAATAATTTAAAATAGTATTAATATACCTTTATTGCAAGGATAGATGTATCATCATGAAGCTTTTTATTTGATTCATTAAAAATATATTTGGCAATATTATAAACAAGCTTATCAGGCTCAAGATAGGAAATGCTTAAAATATATGAATATAGAGCTTTAATGTTTGAAAAATCAAAGACTCCATCAGACATTAATAAAATTATATCATTTTTTTCAAGGTCGATTTCATATAAATCAAGAATACCATCAAAATCAATTGGAAGAGTTTTGGTATTAAATTCTTTTATTTGATTATTACGAATAAGAAGGGAAGTTGAAGATGCAATTTTAAATAACTTTCCTTTTTTTGTTGCTAAATTGGCACTAAAAAAATCAAGTGTTGCATATGAAGATGTAAAAAGGGAAATATGGCTAAGCTCAGTTAAAAGTCTAATTATCTTTTCATCATCATAAGGAAGATTGATTAATCCTTCAAGTCTTTTCAGTAATGCCTTTGATGCTTCATATGCTTTAAGACCTGAACCCATACCATCACTTAAGGCGGCATAAAGCTTTGTACTGGTTTTTTTAATTAGACAATTGTCTCCGGCAATATAGCCACCACCCTTTGATAAGATAATTGATTCAGCTTTGATTTTACACTTGCTCTTATAGGCTATTTCATAGGTGTTATTACCTGTATAGCTGACATTTAAATTTTTATTTTTTAGAATTCTTTCAAGCTTTAATGGTAAAATATATTCATTAAATGATAAAGTCATTTGACTATCATTTATATAGTTAATGCTAGACAAAGAATAGTTTTTAAGCTTGGCTATTAAATCATTTTTTAAATTGTTTTCAGATATTAAAATATTTATAGTATCTTTTATGGTGTTATAGCTTGAATTTAAATTAAAGTTTATTTTAGGAGCTTCGTCCATCATTTTTTTATATTCGCAATTATAAATAAAATAATCAATTTCTTTAGAATGCTTCATATTACTTGTAACTTCATACATAAGAAAATGATACATGTCAATTCTACGTTTAGATAAGCATTTTTCTTTCATGGGACAATTAAGACAATATGATTTTAACAATGTTTTTATTCTTTCATCAATTGTATCATAGGAATCCATATTATTACTTTTATTTTCAATTAATTTAAGGTATTTATTAATATTATTAATGACAGATGATAAATAAATGGGCTTATCATTTTGATTATAAAGCAAAAAATTAAGAGCAATTGGGATGTAATATAAGTATTGAGTTTTAAATAAGTAAATAGAAATTAAAGTTAAAATTATATTAAGGGAGAAGCTTTTAAGAGCTAGTGCTAAAAAGAAAAGATAAAATGGTATTTTGGTGTAGTTATTAAAAATTGCTCCTGTAACAACAAAAAATAACATAGTTAGATCTCGTTTATTTTGGTAGCTTATTATCAAAAAAGCATAGCCTAAATGAGCATTAGAAGAAAAATAAAGATAAATAGAGGATAAAAAAGTAATAAGAAGCTTATTTAAATAAAAATCTAAAGCCATATTAGCTTTAAAATAAAAATAAAGGCCTAAGGTAAATAAGATAAGAATACTACTAATAAGTAAAATTGTTTTAGCCTCTTTTATTATATAGGCATTAAATATAATAAAAAGAATAAGACTATATAAAAGGGAAATATATTTCTTTTTAAAAAGATAGATTACTTGAAGAAGTAATATTAAGCATAAAGAAGGTATAAAAGCTTCGGGCTTTATAAAATAAATAAATAGAAGACCAAAGGTATAATAGGGCTTTAAATTAGTTAAAAAAAGGTAAGTAAGACTTAAATATAAAAACAAATATTTGTTTGGAAAGTAAAAAGAGATTAAAGGTATTAATGCCACAATAATGTATTTAAAATATTTATACACAAATATCACCATGCTATATTTTAGAATAAGTTTTTTTCATAAAATGTCATATAAAATCATATATATTGAGAAAAGTATTTAATTGTGTTAAAATTCTTAAGACAAGAAGGGTCGTAATAGAATGAAACTTATTTTAGCAAGTAAATCACCAAGAAGAAAAGAAATTCTTAAAAGGGAAGGATTTACATTTGAAATTGTATCAAAAAATACAGATGAGACAATGGACGTGAGTTTATCACCATATCAAAATGTTATGAATGTTGCAAGAAAAAAAGGTGAGGCTGTTGCTTCTCTTTTTCCAAATGACGTGGTTTTATCAACTGATACAATTGTTTGTCTAGATGGAAAAATTTATGGAAAGCCTAAAGACAGGAAAGATGCATATAATACCTTAGCTACATTTAGTGGGATGACACATGAGGTAGTATCGGGTGTATCAATTATTTCAAAAAAGCTTAGTATGACAATGTATGTTAAATCCTATGTTACATTTAAAAAGCTAACAAAAGAAATGATTGATGATTATCTTAAAACGGAGGAGCCTTATGATAAGGCAGGCTCATATGCTATTCAGGGTGAAGGAAGAAGCTTGATTGAAGGATATAGTGGTTCACTGGATAATATAATTGGACTTCCAATTGAATATATTAAGGATATGTTAAGGGTGATGTTGAATGAAGTGGAAAATAGGTAATGTTGAAATTGAAAATCAGTTAGTTTTAGCACCAATGGCTGGTATTACAAATGAGGCATTTAGAAGTATATGCAAGGAAATGGGAGCCGGTCTTGTAGTATGTGAAATGATTAGTGATAAGGCTCTTTCATTTCATAATGCTAAAACGATAAAAATGACAGGAGTAAGTCAAAATGAGCATCCTCTTTCGATGCAAATTTTTGGTGCGGATAAAGAGACGCTTGTATACGCAGCTAAATGGATTTATGAAAATACTGATGCGGATATCATTGATATTAATATGGGCTGTCCTGTTAATAAGGTTGCTAAAAGAGCAGGTGCAGGCTCTTCCTTATTAAGGGATCCTAATAAGGTTTATGAAATAACAAAGGCTGTTGTTGAAGCTACTCCACTTCCCGTAACTGTTAAAATTAGAATCGGTTGGGATGAAAATAATATTAATGCGGTAGAAAATGCTAAAATGATTGAAAAAGCAGGTGCTTGTGCCATTGCTGTTCATGGTAGGACTAGAGCTCAAATGTATAGTGGTCATGCTAATCTTGATGTGATTAAGGATGTAGTAGAGGCGGTTAATATTCCGGTTGTAGGAAATGGTGATATTGTTGATGGTCCTTCGGCTTTACATATGCTAGAATATACCGGTTGTAAGGCAATTATGATTGGAAGGGGTGCCTTAGGTAATCCTTGGATATTTAAAGAAATTAATGCTTATTTTGCAGGTGAAGAATTCAAAAGACCATCAAAAGAAGAAATTTATAATATGATTGTAGACCAATATGAAAGACTTTTAAAATTAAAGGGAGAAAGATTGGCTTTACTTGAAATGAGAAGTCATGTTGGATGGTATTTAAAGGGAATGCAGGGTAGTGCTCAAATAAAAAATAAGGCTAATCAGGCTTTAAGCTTTGAAGAGGTTAAAAAGATTTTGAAGGAGTATCTTTTAGCTTGATTTGGGCTATTTTTGGTAGTATTTTATTAGTTTTAATTGCATACCTAATTTATGATAATTATCATATTGAATTTAAATACTTTGAACAAAAATCTAGCTTTAATTTAACGATTTGTCAAATATCAGATCTTCATTCAAGAAAGCTTAATGTAGGCCTTATAGTTAAAATGATTGAAAAATATAAACCCGATGTTATATTTTATACCGGTGATATGGTTGATGGAATTAAGGATGATTTAAAAATATCTTTAAGCTTAATTGAGGCTTTAAAGGATTATCCAAGCTTTTATGTTTTAGGGAATCATGAGCTTAGACTTGACAGAAAGCTTTCATCTTACTTAGCATCTTTAGCTTTACTTGGCGTTAGAGTATTAGATAATGAGGTAGTTGATTTTAAAGGAATAAAAATAAAAGGTGAAAAGCCGATTATAAAACAAGATTTTTCTAAAATAAATGCCTCTTATGCAGATATTGTCTTAGCCCATAATCCTGAAGGAATAAAGAAATATAATGGTAAATATATATTTTCAGGACATGCCCATGGTGGCCAGTTTAGGTTTATGGGACGTGGACTTTATTCACCAGGTCAAGGCCTATTTCCTAAATATACTAAAGGAAAGTACTATGTAGATGATAAGGTTATGTTTGTAAGTGCAGGTCTTGGTGGTAAGGATTTTAGAATAAGGTTATTTAACTCACCGAATATAAATATTGTAAAATTTAGTATTGAACTAAAGTGAGCTTTATGGTGTATTCTATTCTTGAGGTGATATTATGGTTAAGCAAACAGCTGGACGTGATGTTTTAACAGGATTTGCGGATGATTTCGCAAGATATAACGATGATGTTTTATTTGGTGAGGTATGGAATAATCCCAATATTAGCTTACATAATCGTTCAATGATTACTATTTCTTGTTTAGTTGGTAAGGGCATTGTTGATGATTCTTTAAAATATCACATTACGACTGCTAAAAAGAATGGTGTTACAAAGGAAGAGATGGCATCAATGCTAACACAGCTTGGCTTTTATGCAGGTTGGCCTAATGCGTGGGCTGCTTTAAAGATGGCTCGTGAGGTTTACAAGGATGGTGGATCCCATGGTGGTATGTTTGGACTTGGTAGCTTTAATGAGGCTTACAAGCAATATTTTATTGGTAATTCTTATTTAAATCCTTTAACTAAACCTACGGACAATGTTCATATTACAAATGTAACATTTGAACCAGGCTGCCGTAATAATTGGCATATTCATCACGCTACTAAGGGTGGCGGACAACTTCTTATTTGTGTTTCTGGTAGTGGTTGGTATCAAGAAGAAGGTCGTGAACCACAAAGCTTAAATGAGGGCGATGTAGTCGTGATTCGGGCAAATGTAAAGCATTGGCATGGAGCGAAGAAGAATTGCTGGTTTTCACATCTTGCGATGGAAATTCCAGGAGAAAATGCAAGCAATGAATGGTGCGAGCCTGTTTTAGACGAATATTATAATAAATTATAAAAAATAAGCTATTAGATTCATACATATCTGTATTTCTAATAGCTTTTTTAATGTGTAATTAGTGTCAATAGAGTATCATCTTGTTTTTGAGACTTTATTTTTTAGGCGATAATAGGTTGACTTGCTAATTTTTAAATTTTTAATAGCATCATCATTTGTGATTATCCCTTTTTTTACCAAATCAATTTGTTCGTAAAATGTTAGCATATCAATCTTAATTGCTTTTCTGCCTTTATATATTTTATCGCTTTTAGCTTTTTCAATTCCTTTTTTTTGTTTAATAATTTGTTCGTTAAGCTGCTGTTGATAGATAAATTTTAAGACTTCAAAAGTTTTAGAATTATTAATTTCAGTATTATTTAGGATTAATTTATTTCCTTTTGCAAGATTATTAAGAATTATTTTGATTATTCCAAGTGAGTTACATTTTCCTATGATATTGTTTAAATTAACTGTTTCTCTTTCAGTATAGGAAATTACATATAAATTATCACCTGAATATGATTCCTTTGTTTTTATTTAGGTATTCAATTGGATTCATATAATCCATTTTTAAAGAGGCTAATATATCATAGTAATCTTCACGAGTATTTGAAGGTACTCTTTCAGAAATAAATACAGGTTGGATATTTTCTCTAATATATTCTTTTTTTTAAAAATCGAGCTCTAATCCTGGAAGTCCTTGAAATATATCACTATTTAATAAATCAATAACGTCATAATAGGGAGTGAAGATATATTTAAATGTGTCATCATCATTAAAAATGTAGTCAAGTTTACATAAAACATATTCAATATTAAGATTATCTTTTATGCATATTAGTCCACTAGTTGTAATGCTATTCATAATTTTTCTCCATTAGTTTATTATAGGAATATTTTAAAATCTTGTCATATCTTGCGCATATCATTGTTTTATAAAATTCTGAATATCTGAAATATTAATATCATTAATTAATGCAAATATATTTTTTAGATTAATGCGATTATAAATTTTAATTAAGGCTTTGTTACATTCTAAAAATTCTAATGATGATATAACTTCAAAGTAGGAAGATTTTTTATTATGTAACTTTATTTGAGAGGTTGGAAATGTATATACTCTTTTATTTATTTCATCTTCATTTGAAATGATTAGCTTCATTTCATTTTCATCAATCATTTGAGGAAATAAGGAAGAACCATTATCAAAAATAGGTGCAAGGCTATATTTATTGTTCTTTTTTAAAAATCCCCAATTGGCCCAATGACGATCAAAATTTCCAAGAAAGGCATCTACAATATACATTTCAAAAAAAATGGAAACTGTCTCTTGAACATTGGTTAATTTTTTATTTCTTCCAAGAAGCTCTATAATATCTTTATAGTTATATTGGTATAATTATTTATTAACCTCAATAGAAGATTCACCAACATCATTAAAAGGAACAAATTGTGTTCCTTCAGTAATAAAATCCTTACATACAACAACCTCATTACCTCTATAATTTCCTAAAAAGGTTTTATGCGTATTAAATCCTAATAATTCAAAAATATGACTGCTTAAATATTCTGAAATGTGATTAAATCTTTTTCCAAAGGGAGTATTTTTTTGAAATTTCAGCATATACTTTTCACCATTAATTAAATGGCTTTTGTATATTTTTTAAGCCATTTTTTGGTATTATCATCAAGATAAGGGCTTAGGTTTTCAAATACCATCTTATGATAGTCATTTAACCAATGCTTTTCATCTTGTGTAAGCAAGTTTGCATCAATCAAGTCTAAATCAATAGGCGCATAGGTTATTGTTTCAAATCCATAGAATGTACCCCATTCATTTGTTTCAACTTCTTTACATAGTAGCTCATTTTCGGTACGAATACCAAGCTTACCCTCAAGATATATTCCTGGTTCATCAGTTGTAATCATACCTGGTAGTAAAGGTGCACTATCATTTCTTTCTTTAACTATTTGCCAACGAAATCCATTAGGAGCTTCGTGAACCGAAAGAATATGTCCAACACCATGACCTGTACCACATTTGTAGTCAATTAGCATCTTCCAAATAGGAGCACGAGCCTTTATATCAAGATTTTGGCCATTACAGCCCTTTAAAAAAACGGTATCAGCTAAATCGATAACAGATTTTAATACAGTTGTAAAATAAAGCTTTTCTTCCTTTGTTGGGTGTCCAAGGCTAATGGTTCTAGTAATATCAGTTGTACCATAAAGATAATGACCGCCACTATCAACTAGAATCATTCCTTCATCCTTTAGGGTAGTATTTTTGCCATTAAGGGCATTATAATGCATCATCGCTGCATTTTCTTTATAAGCACAGATAGTGCTGAATGATAAATCAATTAGCTCACGACGGCTGCGTCTTAATTCTTCTAAATACGCTTCTGCATCATGCTCTGTAATTTCTTTATTTAATACAACCTCTTTGACCCATTTCATAAATTTTGTAACAGCTACGCCATCTAGTACATGAGCAAATTTTGTATTTTTAATTTCAACTTCATTTTTTATAGCTTTAAGAAGAAGCGTTGGATTTTCTTTAAAGACTAGATTGTTATGACTTGTAAGAAGGGTATAAAGGAGAGCATTAACTTTATTTTTATCAATTAATATATTTTTACCGTTTAGATTTTTAGCATAGCTATATACATCATCATAATCGTGAAGCTTTACGCCATAGTGATTTAAAAGATGGTGAACATTTTCATTGATTTTTTTATTATCAATGAAAAGATGAACATCAGAGTCTATAATAAATGTAAAGGCTAAAAATACAGGGGTATATGCAACATCATTTCCTCTTAAATTGTATAACCAAGCTTGATCTTCAAGTGATGTAAGACATAATGAATCAAGTCCATTTTTATGAAGACTATCAATTATTTTTCCAAGCTTTGATTGGTATGTTTCTCCTGCAAAAATTTGCTCAAGCTCATAAAGCATTTCATGAGGAAGTGAAGGCCTATCAGTCCAAATTTCATTTATAAGATCAAGGTCAATTTTAATACTACCTTTAATGTTTTCTTTGTAACATAAATAATCAGCCGTATTTATAAGTCTACCATCAAAGGCTAAGGTATCATTTGGTCCAATAATTGAATTTAAATATTCTAAAATAGTTGGTGTACCAGGCGTCCCCATTTTCATTAGACTTATTCCACTGCCTTCAAGCTCATTTGCAGCTTGAATAAAATATCTTCCATCGGTCCATAAGCGAGCATCAGAGGTGGTTATAATCAAGGTTCCGGCTGATCCGGTAAAGCCAGAAAGATAAGCTCGGGCTTTAAAGAAGCTACTTACATATTCACTTTGATGATAATCTGAGGTGGGAATAATATAAGCTTTTATATTATTATTTTTTAAAATTTCTTGAAAATCATTAATTAAATTCATTTTTTATCACATCCTATAATTAATTATAAGGCTTATATTCAAATTTTTCTACAAAAAAGCATCTTATTTATGGTTAAAAAGCTAAAATTATGGTAAAATTCTTAATGTAGTAAGAAAAAGTGGAGGTGTAATGTATGTTTTTGTCATATTATGATTATTTTTCAATTGTTGATATTATTCTTGTTTTAGCTGTTATTGTATTTGTTGTAATTGGATATACAAAAGGATTTTTAACTAAATTTATTAGTCTTGCTAATTCATTATGTGGTTTTGTGTTTTCATTACTATTTTGTAAAAGATTATCAGAGGGATTTACCTACAAAATATGGGGAGATACACTAACGGAAAAGTTTAAGGCTAATATTATGGCTAAGAATCCGGATGTTACCTCAACGAAGGATCTTTTAGATAAAATAGGGTTACCATCATTTATTACTAACAATATTGATATTAATCTTGATGTTAATAATGCCTATTATTCACTTGGTAAGGCATGTGCAACGTTTGTTTGTGTTGTAATTTCATTCTTTATTCTTTTTATTGGCGTAAGTGTTTTATGCTTTTTATTGAAATTACTTGTAGCAGCGTGTCGACAATCAAAGATTATTCGCTTTTTAGATGGAATTTTAGGTGTACTATTTTATTTAATTTTAACCTATTTGGGTGTATGTCTTTTATTGTTTGTATTAACATTCATAATGCAATCAAGTGGCTTGAATGGGGTCCAGCAGTGGATTATTAATGATTTTCAGCTTCAATCAGATAAATGGAGGCTAACTAAGTTTTTGTATCAAAATAATCTTATTGGTAATTTCTTTAGAATATTCTTTTAAATTAGGAGCTATTAATTTAGCTCTTTTTTAAATCTACTAAAATATTTTAAAAAAGTTTTTTACATATTTATTAAAAATGATATAATTGTAATTGTAAATACTAAAGAAAGGAATAATAGGTATATTACATGAAATTAAATGAACGCGTTTTTGAAGTTTTAAACGGAGAACCAGTTGAGGTTCAAAATTTAGATGGTCATGAGGTAAAAATTTATATTTTAGATGACTATCCTGATGTTTTAAACGAATTTGTAAACAAAGGAAAGTTTGCGGTATGGTCTTGTGTAGATGGCACAAATTATAAGCTTGCGATTGAAAAGGGTTATTATGATGAATTACGTGAGCTTTATAGTGACAAAGTAAATGATACTTGGCTAAAGTTTTGGGATGAATGTGAAAAGATTTCTTCAACATTCTCAAAGAAAATTGTTCTTCCTGCAACTGCCGTAATTATTGTAATCTTTGTTGTGCTTATGGCACTTTCAAATAAGATGCCAGGTAAGCTTGGTACTTATTTAACTCTTGGCCTTGCAATTTTTTATGTGCTAGTTATTTTAATTTTAAGAAAATTAACTACCAATAAGATTAATATTGCTAATCAAAATGCTCTTGCAGTTATAAAGAAAAATCTAGGAGAAGCTCATTTTAATGATTTACTTGAACGTCAAAGAAATTATATTGATGCTTATTATGACACTTTAAGTGCTAAGGAAGAAGCTGAAGCTTCAGCAAATGAAGAAAATGTAAATGAATTAAAAGAAACTGAAGAAACAACAGAAGCTGAAAAAGAAGAATCAAATAATAATGAAGAAGCTGAAGTGAAAGAAAAAGAAGTAGTAGAAACGACTGAAGAAGCATCTAATGAAACTTCTAAAAATGAATAAAAATTAAAATATAGAAAATTATAAAGTTTGGAATAGTAAAAAAATTAGGTAGGTTAAATATGGCAACAAATAAGATAGATACGAAAAATATTAATGCTTTAAGAGTTTTAGGTGTTGATATGATAAACAAGGCGAAAAGTGGTCACCCTGGTATTGTCCTTGGTGCAGCACCAATTTTGTATACACTTTTTACAAGATTTATTAATATCGACCCTGAAAATCCGGAATGGTGGAATCGTGATCGCTTTATCCTATCTGCAGGACATGGTAGTGCATTGCTTTATGCATTATACCATTTATGCGGATATGCAATTTCAATGGAGGATTTAAAAAGCTTCCGTCAGCTTGGAAGCCTAACTCCTGGACATCCTGAGTATCGTCATACTCCTGGTGTGGAAATGACAACTGGGCCTCTTGGTCAAGGTATTGCAACAGCATGTGGTATGGCATTTGCTCAAAACTTTATGTCTGAGCGTTTTGATAAAACAAGCTATCCTATTTGTAATCATAAAACATATGTTCTTTGTGGTGATGGAGACCTTCAGGAGGGTATTGCCCAGGAGGCAATGTCTCTTGCTGGTCATCTTAAGCTTGATAATTTAGTTCTTTTATATGATTCTAATGATATTCAGCTTGATGGTCCTGTCGCCCTTGACAATACAGAAAATGTTAAGCAAAAGACTGAGGCTATGGGCTGGAAATATTTCTTTGTAGCTGATGGAAATGATGTAGAGGAGATTGCTAGCGCTATTGAACTCGCAAATAAAACCGAAGGCCCAGTTATTATTGAAATAAAGACTAAGATTGGCTTTGGTGCTCCAAATGAGGGTACAAATGCTGTTCATGGTGCACCTATTGGTGAGGAAAATGCGAAGCTATTAAGAGATGCACTTGATTATCATAATGAACCTTTTGTTGTTGACAAGAGTGTATATGATTTCTTTTTACATAGTGTAAAGGAAAGAGGAGTTATTGCAGAAGTTAAATGGTCACATTTATTTGATGGATATGCTCATGATTATCCTGAATTATGTGCTGAATATGAAAAGTTTAATTATAATAGTTACGAAATAAATAAGGCTAAGCATCCTACTTGGGAGGTTGGTCAAATTGAATCAACTAGAAAAATTGTTGGTAAGCTAATTGATTTTTATAGTATAGATCTTCCTAATATTGTAGGAGGTTCTGCTGATTTAACGCCATCTACCTTTGTTCATGGTGCTAATGGTGATTATGAAGCGTCAAATAGAGTAGGAAGAAATATTAAGTTTGGTGTTCGTGAGCATGCAATGGGTGCGATGATTAATGGTGTAAATCTTCATGGTGGTCTAAGAGGATTTTGTGCCGGCTTCTTTGTATTTTCTGATTATATGAAGCCTGCTATTCGTCAAGCTGCTATTATGGGAATTCCTTCAATCTTTATTTTCTCACATGACTCTGTATGTGTTGGGGAGGATGGTCCTACCCATCAGCCAATTGAACATTTTGCAATGTTTAGATCTATTCCTAACTTAAATGTTATTCGTCCTGCAGATGCTCATGAAGCGATTGGTGCATGTAGTATTGCGTTTGAATCTAAAACTACACCAACTATTATTACAACATCACGTCAAGGTCTTCCTGTTTTAAAAAGAACAGATGAAGAACTTGTAAAGAAGGGTGCATATGTTGTGTATGATCCTAATGTTGAGCTTGATGGCATTTTAATTTCATGTGGTTCTGAACTTGCAATTGCTTTAGATACAGCAGCTGAACTTCAAAAATATAATATTAATGTAAGAGTAGTATCAATGCCTTCAATGTTTTTGTTTGACATGCAACCAGCTGAATATAAAGAAAGTGTTTTGCCATCTAATGTCAAAAAACGTTTGGCAATTGAAATGGGTGCTTCAATGCCATGGTATAAGTATGCTTCAAACGTGTTTGGAATTGACCGTTTTGGTGTTTCTGCCCCAATAAAGCATATTCATGAATATTTTGGATTTACACCAGAAAATCTTGCAAAAGTATTTAAAGATATAAAGTAAAAAAACTTCCAGATTCGTCTGGGAGTTTTTTCTAACATTACTATATTTTTAAAACACCAATTGCTAAAAATGGTACAAAATAAAATGAATATTTAATAGTTTTTGTTCAGCGTTATAGCCATAATTGTTTTTAGATATTTTAATTGCAAATTTTTCTAAAGAATTAAGTGTACCTCTTCCTTTTTTACAATCAACATATATAGTTGTTTTTATAATATCTCTTTGCAAAAAAAGTTCCTCTACTAGATAACTTTCCCCACTTGTCTAGCATTATAAATAGTTAAGGTTTTTTTTTCTTTTATCAATTTTCCAATTTATTAATTTTTGTAATGCAATTCGTTCCATAGATAAAATCTCCTTACAATTAATATTTTAGTATGATTATGAAATGCTATCAAAAAAACAAGATAAATTGCACCTAGAAGGAGTTTTAAAAAACTATAAATTGCACGTTTTGGCATGTTATATGTTTTATATAAAATTCGAAAACGTATAATAATTATATAGTTTTACATTTATTTTAAACGAGTAAATGTTGATTTATTATAATCAATATAGCCATCCTTTTTTAAGTCTGATAAAGCTTTTGAAAGTGCACTTCTTTCAAGACCTAAATAATCCGCAAGTTCTTGTCTGTTATAAGGAATTTTAGTTGGATTATGCAAAGAAGAAATAGTATTGCTTAAATATTTTAAAATCTTATCCTTTGTTTTTTGTTGACCAAGTTCACTAATCCGTTTTTTTGAACTATTACTTGTTCTTGCTAATTCCATTATGCATTCTTTTATAATTGCTTGATGACGGGGACATCTATTTTCACAAGGAGTGAACAGCTTATTTAAATCAGCAATAAGTACTATAGAATCTTCTGTAGCATAAAGCTCTTCTTGATAGAATGAAATATTAGGATCAATATATTCAAGCCCAAAAAACATATCATGGGAATAATCTTTGATAGGAATAGCTGTACCATTAACATCAAAAAAGGCTGTTCTAAGGTTTCCCGAAAGAACTAGGTAAGCATTTTTAGCAGGATTTCCTTCATATTCAATAATTTCATTAGACTTGAAGGCTTTAATTCTAATATTTAAACATCTTAAAATAGCATTGAAATCGAGAGGACTTAATTTTTTAAAGAAAATTGATTTTTTAGCAAGTGATAAATTATCCATAAAATTTTAAAATTACGTTGGAAAAACAACGTCTCCTTTCGACTAATTATACTATACTACCAATAGTTAATTCAAGTAATATAATTAATTGAGGAGGTATGAATTATGAATGTTATTAAAAGAAGTGGTAAAGAGGTTTCCTTCAATGAGAACAAAATTTATCAAGCTATTTTAAAAGCTAATGAATCCATAGAGGATATGGATGAAAAGCTTTCGGAAGGCAAAATTAATAAAATAGTTGAAAATGTAATGGCTAAGTGTAATTATTTAGGACGTGCCGTTAGTGTTGAAGAAATTCAGGATTATGTTGAAGAAGAAATCATGCGTGAGGGTGCCTATAAGGTTGCTAAATCATATATTACCTATCGCTATAAGCATGAACTTATTCGTAAGTCTAATACAACAGATGATCATATTCTTACCTTAATTGAGGGGGAAAATGAAGAGGTTAAGCAAGAAAATTCAAATAAAAATCCAACTGTAAATAGCGTTCAAAGAGACTATATGGCAGGTGAGGTTTCTAAGGATATTACAAAGCGTTTTTTACTACCTGAGGATGTAATAAAAGCTCATGAAGAGGGTATAATTCACTTTCATGACAGTGATTATTATGCACAGCATATGCATAACTGTGATTTAGTTAATCTTGAGGATATGTTACAAAATGGTACAGTTATATCTGGTACAATGATTGAAAAGCCTCATTCTTTTTCAACGGCTTGTAATATTGCAACCCAGATAATTGCTCAAGTAGCATCTAGCCAATATGGTGGCCAGTCAATATCTCTTGCCCATTTAGCTCCTTTTGTTGATATTTCTCGTCAAAAAATAAAAAAAGAGGTTATAAATGAGTTTAAAGAGCTTGGTATAAATGAAAACAATTCTAAACTAAATGAAATTGTTGAAAATCGTCTAAGAAAAGAAATTACAAAGGGTATTCAAACTATTCAATATCAGGTTGTAACATTAATGACTACAAATGGACAAGCTCCATTTATTACAGAATTTTTATATTTAAATGAAGCTAAAAATGAGCGTGAACGTGAAGATTTAGCTTTGATTATTGAAGAGACATTAATTCAAAGAACTCAAGGTATTAGAAATGAGCAAGGAGTATGGATTACACCAGCATTTCCTAAAATTATCTATGTTCTTGAAGAGGATAATATTAAAGAAGATTCTAAGTATTATTATCTAACAGAATTAGCTGCTAAATGTACAGCAAAGAGAATGGTTCCAGATTATATTTCTGAGAAGGTAATGAAGAATCTTAAGGAAGGTAATTGCTTCCCAACCATGGGCTGTAGAAGTGTTCTTTCCGTTTGGAAGGATGAAAATGGAAATCCTAAATTCTATGGTAGATTTAATCAAGGTGTTGTTACAATAAATCTTGTTGACTGTGCTTGCCAAGCCCGTGATATGGCTGAATTTTGGCAAATTTTAGACGAAAGATTAGAATTATGCCATAAGGCCTTAAGATGTCGTCATGAAAGACTTAAAGGGACGCCTTCAGATGTAGCACCTATTTTGTGGCAACATGGTGCTCTTGCAAGATTAGAGCCAGGTGAGACAATTGACAAACTATTATATGGTGGCTATTCAACTATTTCTTTAGGTTATGCTGGTCTTTGGGAAACCGTATTTAAGCTTAATGGTCATAAGTTAACTGAACCAGAAGGCGAAGAGCTTGGATTAAAGATTATGCAGTATATGAATGATAAGTGTGAGAAATGGAAAAAAGCTGAAAATCTTGGCTATTCAACCTATGGTACACCACTTGAAAGTACCACCTATAAGTTTGCAAAAGCCTTACAAAAGCGTTTTGGTATAATTCCTGGTGTAACAGATAAGAACTATATTACTAATAGTTATCATATTCATGTTACAGAGGATATTGATGCTTTTTCTAAGCTTCATCAAGAAAGTAAATTTCAGTCTTTATCAACCGGTGGAGCCATTTCTTATGTTGAAGTTCCTAATATGCAAAATAATATACCTGCCGTATTGTCTATAATGCGTTATATTTATGATAATATCATGTATGCGGAACTTAATACTAAATCAGATTATTGCCAGGTATGTGGCTATACAGGTGAAATTCAAATTGTAACAGATAAGAATAATAAGCTTGTATGGGAGTGCCCAAATTGTAAGAATCGTGATCAAAGAAAAATGAATGTTGCAAGACGTACATGTGGTTATATCGGTACACAATTTTGGAATCAAGGCCGTACCCAAGAAATAAAAGAAAGAAAACTTCATTTATAATATAGATATAGTCCTAGAATTAATTTTTTAGGACTTTTTTAAATCATAAAAGCCAATTAAATTGGATATTGTTAAAATAAAAAGAAAGTTTAGAGATGATTTATTAGTATCAAAACTAGGATTAAAATGGTATTTTTTTTGATAATAGTGATTATAATAATCATTGAGTGCTGTTCTATCAAGCTCAAGTGTTACAATGTATGTTAGAATAATATCAAACACTAGATTTTCAGTATTAATAATAATATAATCATCATTATTTAGAGAAGATATTAAATTATTAACATATGCAAATGTTATAGCACTTATAGTTATTAAGCTAAGCTTATCTAGCTTAGGTGATAAAAAAGCGGCTATAAGTCCCGCACTTGCTGCACCATAGTAAAGTGCTATATCAGAAATGATAATATCCGATGTTATAATATTATCGGTTGCGATAGTAAAGATTATATCCGCAAAAAATTGTGATATAAGTCCTAGACCCACACCATTAGCAAGTTGTTTATTAAAGCTTAGGATGATATCACCTAGCTTATAATATGAAAAAAATAGGATAGTGTCTATCCTATTTGTCCTACAAGCTTAAATATCGCTTTAAAATGATAAAGTAGTTCATCTAAAATATCATCATCAAGTTCTAAAAACATTTCTTTAAAAGCTTTATTCATCGCCTCAAATAAGTCGTGATAGTATTTTCTTCCCGCTTCGGTTTCATATGCTAAAATAATTCTTTTATTATTAGGATCTCTTTCTCTTTTAACAAAATTATATTCTTCAAGATCACTAACAATACGTGTATTTTGTTGATTAGAAACACCCATTCTATTAGCTAAAGAAGACATAGAAATACCATTATTATCATGAATGATATTCATACATAATTGTTGATTAGTCGCGAGTTTTATTCCGGATTTTAAGGCCTCAGCCACACGGTTTTTGCCAATATTTTTTTTAAAGGAGGGCTTAAGCTTTAAAAGAATATCAATAAGCTCTTTTATTTTTTCGTCTTTATTCATACAAATCACCTAATTTAGTATTATTTTAAACAAATAAATGCAAATTGTCAAACAATATTTCACAATTGTGTAATATTTTTCTTGTATTTTAAAAAAAAGAGTAATATAATACCTTTGATAAAAAAAGAAAGGACTGATCAAATGATAAGGTTACTTAAAAAATTTAGACCAATTGACTGGGTAATGACATGCGTTGTTGTATGCTTCGTTGTAGGGCAAGTGTACTTAGATCTATTACTTCCAGAATATACTAGTAAAATCATTAAACAAATGATGGATGTGTCTCAAACATCAAAAGATATTTGGTCTACGGGAGGAAAAATGCTTTTGATTTGTTTAGCAAATATAGGTTGTACCATAATGCTAGGTCTTTTTGCGACATTGATTGCGACTAATTTTGCTAAGAGGCTACGTCTTGAGGTATTTGAAAAAGTTGAATCATTTTCTTTAGAGGAAATGGGTGATTTTGAAACTGCATCACTTATTACTCGTACAACTAATGATATTCAACAGGTTCAAATGGGTTATGGAATGAGCCTAAGAATGATAATTGCCGCTCCTGTTACAGCAGTGTGGGCAATTATTAAAATTAAAAATACTTCACTTACATTGAGCTTATCTGTTGGTGCAGCTATTTTATCGTTATTAGTACTAATGGTATTTGTCTTTGTGATTGTACTTCCTAGATTTAAGCGTATTCAAAAATTAACTGATGATTTAAATAATGTCACACGTGAGAATTTAACAGGCCTTCGTGTTGTAAGAGCGTATAATGCTGAGGATTATCAAAATGAAAAGTTTGAACGTGCAAATGAAGCCTTAACTAATAATAATTTAATTGCTAACCGTATTATGGGCCTTATGATGCCTGCAATGACGATGGTAATGTCTGGTATAAGCTTAATTGTATATTGGGTTGGATCTTATCAAATAAATGCAAGTAAAATTGAGTATTCTGATCTTCAAACATTTTCAAGTTATTCGATGCAAATCCTTATGAGCTTTATGATGGTTGCGATGCTACTTGTTATTATTCCCCGTGCAAGTGTAGCTGCTAAACGTATTTTAGAAGTTTTAGATACTAACAATAAGATTAAAGATCCTAGCGAATATAAGAAAGTAGGAGATAATGCATCTTTAGAATTTAAAAATGTAACATTTAAGTATCCTAATGGTGATGCTCCTGTTGTTTCTAATATAAGCTTTAAGGTTAATGCCGGTGAAACACTTGCTATTATTGGCTCTACTGGTGCTGGTAAGACGACAATTATGAATATGATTCCTCGTTTTTATGATACAACCGAGGGTGAAGTTTTAGTTAATGGAAATAATGTTAAGGATTATACTAAGCATGATTTAAGAGAAGCTATTGGTTATGTTCCTCAAAAGCGTTTTTTATTTGCTGGTACGATTAAATCTAATATTGGTTATGGGGTTAAAGATTTATCTGATGAAGAAATGAAGGATGCAGCACATCTAGCAATGGCTGATGAATTTATTGATACAATGCCTGAAAAATACGATTCTCACATTTCTCAGGGTGGAAAGAATGTATCTGGTGGTCAAATGCAACGTCTTTGTATCGCTCGTGCGATTGCTAAAAAGCCACAAATTTATTTATTTGATGATTCTTTCTCTGCTCTTGACTACAAAACAGATAAGGAAGTAAGAAGGCGTCTTCATGAAAGAACAAAAGATGCCGTTACGGTTATTGTAGCACAACGTATTGGTACAATTAAGGATGCCGATAAGATTGTTGTTCTTGATGATGGTAAAGTTGTTGGATATGGAAATCATGAAGAGCTACTTCACGGTTGTGAGGTCTATAAAGAAATTGCCTTATCACAATTAAGTAAGGAGGAATTAGGTCTATGAAAAACGAAAATATACCTAAGGGTCCAGGAAGAGCTATGCGTGGTGGTGCAAAGGCTAAGGATTTTAATAAAAGTATTAAGCAGCTAATTATATTTTTGCGACCTTATTTGCTTCCTATTTTAGTATCAATTATTTTTACGATTGTTGCCTGTATTTTATCAATTTTAGCTCCCACAAAGCTATCTGATATTTCAACAGCAACTTCAAGAATTTATTACAATAAAAATAATTTAATTATCAATGGATTTTATATAGTTGATGGTACAGCTTATCAAACAACTGAAGCATTATTAAAAACTATTAGAAATACAGGTATTTTACTTTTATGCTTTTATGGTGCAAGCTTTATTTTAAATTATTTACAAGCATTTATTCTAGCTGGCGTAAATCAGTCAGTAACCAAAAAGTTTAGAAAAGAAATATCTGCTAAAATTAATCATATTCCTTTAGCTTATTTTGATCATACAAGTTATGGTGATATTCTATCAAGAGTAACTAATGATGTTGATACAATTGGTCAATCTCTAAATCAATCAATTACATCATTAATTTCTTCTATTACAATGCTTGTTGGTGTAATTATCGCGATGATTGTAAGCTGTTGGCAATTAGGCTTAACGACAATTGCGACCGTTCCTGTTTCAATGATTCTTATTATATTTATTGCTAAGTTTAGTCAAAAGTTTTATAAAAATCAACAAATATATTTGGGTAAACTAAATGGTACAATTGAAGAAACATATAGTGGCGCTATCGTTGTTAAAGCTTTTAATGGTGAGAAAAAAGCTTTAGAGGAATTTAAAAAATCAAATGAAGAGATTTATAATAGTGCATGGAAATCAAATACATTAGGTAGTCTAATGATGCCTATTACAAGTTTTATTTCTAACATTGGCTATGTTTTTATTTGCGTAATTGGTGGAGCTCTTTTTAAAAACCATACAATTGAAATTGGTACAATTACAAGCTTTATTGTCTATCTAAATTTATTTAGAAGTCCAATTCAACAAATATCACAGGCAATGACATATTTACAGCAAATGGCTGCTTCATCTGAACGTGTATTTGAATTCCTTGAAATCGAAGAACAACCAGATGAAAATGAAAAAACAGCACAAATTAAGGATGTAAAAGGTGAAGTCATTTTTGATCATGTAGATTTTAGCTACTATCCCGAAAAGCCAATTATTAAGAATTTTAATGCAGTTGTAAAGCCTGGTAATAAGGTCGCAATTGTAGGACCTACTGGTGCCGGAAAAACTACCATTGTTAATCTGTTAATGCGTTTTTACGAAATTAATAGTGGTCACATTTTCATTGATGGTGTTGATACTAGCACAATGAAGCGTGAATATGTAAGAGGATTATTTTCAATGGTTTTACAGGATACTTGGGTATTTAATGGTACGATAAGAGAAAACATTGTCTATGATAAGAAAAATGTATCAAAGGAGGAACTTGAAAGAGCTTGCAAAGCCGCAAATCTATGGCATTTTATTGAATCGGAGCCTCATGGCCTTGATACAGTATTATCTGAAACAACGGCTTTATCTGAAGGACAAAGACAATTACTTACAATTGCTCGTGCAATGGTTCAAAATAGTCCGATGCTAATTCTTGATGAGGCTACATCTAATGTAGATACAAGAACCGAAATTTTAATTCAGGAAGCGATGGATAAGTTAACGGAAGGAAGAACCTCATTTGTAATTGCTCATAGACTATCAACCATAAAAAATGCTGACTTAATATTAGTATTAAAAGATGGAAATATAATTGAGCAAGGAAATCATGAGCAGTTACTTGCAGCTGGTGGCTTCTATGCTAAATTATATAATTCTCAATTTGATGATGTTGAATAATATATTATTTTGGAGCCTTTATGTAAGGCTCCTTTTTATAATAAAGTGATATTATTTAAGAATTATCTAAAACTAACTTGTAATAGATTTATTAAATGTGTATAATATCTTAAATAACATAGGAAAGGAAATAAAATAATATGAAATTTAGTGAATATGTATATGAAAGACCTAATATTGATGAGGTATCTAATGAAGTAATTGCTATTGCAGATGAGATTGCTATTGCAAAATCTAAGGATGAAGCAGTATCTTTAATCCAAAAAGCTGAAAAGATTACAAATCATTTTCAGACAATGTCAACTATTTGCTCAATTAGAAATAGTATTAATACCGAAGATGAATTTTATAAGAAAGAACAAGAGTTTTTTGATGAAAATACACCAACGTATCAAAATGCTGTTACTAAGTATGCGGCTTCGCTTGTTAATTCACCATTACGCAAGGAACTTGAAGGTGTTTATGGTAGTCAATGGTTTAAGATTTTAGAGCTTAATTTAAAGTCATTTGATGAAAAAATAACGGATGAATTAATTGCTGAATCTAAGCTTGTAACGGAATATAGTAAGCTTTTAGCATCTGCTAAAATTGAATTTGACGGTAAAATTAATAACCTAAGTCAAATGACAGTATATACGAATAGTAGCGATAGAAATATAAGGCTTGAAGCCACGAAAAAAATTGCAGAGTTTATGTCTTCTATTGAGACTAAGCTTGATGATATTTATGACAAGCTTGTTCATGTAAGAGACAAAATGGCTAAGAAGATGGGCTATGATAATTATATTCCATTTGGTTATATTCGTTTAGGAAGAAGCGACTATGACGCTTCAATGGTAAAAAATTATCGTGATCAGGTATATGAAACAATTGTACCAATTGCTAAGAGTATTATTGAAAATCAAAAAAAGCGTATTGGCATATCAGATTTTAAATCCTATGATATTCCTCTATTTTATAATGACGGAAATCCTATGCCTCATAAGGATAAGGATACCTTAGTTAAAAAGGCTTATGAAATGTATAGTGATATATCCCCTGAAACGAAGGTATTCTTTAAGTTTATGATGGACAATGAACTTATGGACTTAGAGACAAAGCCTAACAAACAGGGTGGAGGATATTGCACTGTGATTGCTGATTATAAGGCTCCATTTATTTTTTCAAACTTTAATGGTACGATGGGTGATGTGGATGTTTTAACGCATGAAGCGGGACATGCTTTTGAATGCTACACGGCAACTAAAAATTTACCAATTTCGGATTTATATTGGCCAACCCTTGAGGCATGTGAAATTCATTCGATGTCAATGGAATTCTTTGCTCATCCTTATATGGATAAATTCTTCGATGATGATGCAGCTAAATATCGATTTAAACATTTAGCAGAAGCTATTACATTTATTCCTTATGGTGTTTGTGTTGATGATTTCCAGCATTATGTATATGCAAATCCTAATGTAACTCCAGCTCAAAGAAAAGCCTATTGGCATGAAATAGAAGCTAAATATACACCATGGAAGGATTTTGATGGTATTTCTTATTATGAACGAGGAAACTGGTGGCAAAGACAAAGCCATATTTTTGGTACAGCCTTTTATTATATTGATTATACACTTGCACAAGTATGTGCTTTCCAATTCTTATTATTAAATCATAATAATCATAAAGAAGCATGGGAAACATATTATAACTTATGTAAGATGGGTGGTTCTAAATCATTTACGGGTCTTCTTCAGGCAATTAATTTTAAAAATCCATTTGAATCTGGTGCTTTAAAGTGTATTATGCCGGGTGTATGTGATATTCTTAAAGTTCTTGAGAATGAATACGCTAATTTAAAAAAATAATATTTTAACTTTGTAAATTATGTAAAGTATGGTATACTTGAGGTAGGCAAAAAAAGGAGCTACGAAGATGGATAATAATGTTTTTCGATTGAGAAAAAGTAGAAAAATGACGCAAGAAGAGCTTGCACGTCTTGTAGGTGTTACAAGACAAACAATTATATCGATTGAAAGTGGAAAGTATACCGCCTCATTAACTTTAGCAATGAAAATTGCAAAAGTTTTTGATAAGAGGGTAGAGGAAGTCTTTATTCTTGAGGATGGTGATTAAAAATGGAATTCAATTATCAAAAGAAACGTAAGCATACGATAGGAAAGCTAATTGTAATGAGTTTAGCAACACTTTTACCGATTATTGCATATTTTGTGCTTGGAGCTATTTATCGTTTTTTTAATTCACCTGAAAAGATGGATTTGGTCGTTTTAAGACTATTAGTTTTGATTATTTTTGAACTAGCAATTGCATTTAAAATTGTTCTTTATATAAGAATAATTGCTAGTGAAGAATTTGCAAATAAATATTTTATTAAGAAAAATGATGAAAGAAATATATATATAAGACAGCGTACAACGTCATTTACAATGAAGCTATCCCTTTATTTGATGGGGGTAGGTATGGTAGTTGCAGGCTTTTATTCGAAGGCAATATTTTATGCTCTTGGTGCAATTATTATTTGTGAAATTATAATTTATATCTTTACACATCTTTATTTTTCAAAAAAATATTAAAAAATCGCGATTTATTATTGAAAAAAGATTACAATAAGAATATAATATAAAAGTCAAAATTTATATAAAATATGGTTTAACCATATCGAAAGGATGTATTATTATGGGTAGAGCTCATGAAGTTCGTGCAGCATCAATGGCAAAGACTGCATTAATGAAATCAAAAAAATATTCAAAATGGGGAAAAGAAATCCTTGAAGCAGCTAAGGCTGGTGTTCCTGATCCTGAGATGAATCAAGTTTTAAAGAAAACAATTGAACGTGCTAAGAAGGACCAATGTCCTGCGGATGTTATTAAACGTGCAATTGAAAAGGCTAAGGGTATTAACTCTGGTGCAATGAAGGAAACTACTTACGAAGGTATGGGAAATGGTAATGTTGCTGTTATCGTTGAATGTTTAACTGATAACGTTAACCGTACTGTTTCTGCTGTTCGTGCCGCATTTACTAAGACTGGTGGTAACTTTGGTGCTTCTGCAAGTTTTATGTTTAATCGTCAAGCAAAGTTTGTTTTTAACGGCTTAGGTGAGGATGCAGCTATGGAAGCTTTAATGGAAGCTGGCTGTGATTTCCAAGATATGTCTACTGATGAGGACGGATATGTGACAATTGTTGCAGCTCCTGAAAACTTCACTGCAATTCGTGATGCATTATTAAATGCTAAAGCTGATCTTGAATTTGATACTGATGAAGTTAATTTATTCCCTACAACTTTGGTAGATTTAGATGATGAAACTAAGGGTAAGTTCAATCATATGCTTGAAATGTTAGCAGAGTGTGAGGATGTTCAAGCTGTTCATCACAATGCTAATATTGAAGAAGAGATTGAAGATGAGGAATAATTAAGGTGCAATTTGCACCTTTCTTTTTTAAACTATGAAAACGATAATTGAAAGTGAACAATTTAATCGTACGCTTAAACGTATTGCGCATGAAATCATTGAAAGAAATGATGATTTAACCCAAATTGTCTTAGTAGGTATTTTAAATAAGGGACTTCCTATTGCCATGGAATTTAAAAAAATTATAAAGGATCTTGAAGACGTTGATATCCCTGTAGAATCGATGGATATAAAAAAGCATCGTGATGATGAAAAAAAAGATCCATCATTAATCTTAAACTTTGATACTGATGTTACAGGAAAAACGGTAATATTAGTTGATGATGTGTTATATACCGGTCGTTCTGTAAGAGCTGCAATGGATGCGATAATGGATTTTGGTCGTCCATCAAAAATAGAATTAGCTATTGTTGTTGATAGAGGACATCGAGAGTTACCAATAAGAGCTGATTTTGTGGGTAAGAATATTCCTACCTCAATTAATGAAAAGGTTTTTGTTGATTTTGAAAATAAAACAGTAAGGATTGAAGAAGCATAATTGCTTCTTTTTTTTGCTTAAAAAATAAAGTTTTAAAATACATAACTTAAAAAAATAAACTAAAGTATCTTAAAAATGATAAAAAAATAGTTTAATTTTAAGTTGAAGAATTGAAATTGACAAATAAAACTTTAAAGAATAAACTATTAACAAGTAAAGTTTTTTCTTTACATTGGAGGAATTTAAAAATGAAGGGTTATACAAAAGAAGCGATTAAAAAAATTTGCGAAGAGGAGAATATTAAATATATTCGTATGCAATTTTCTGACATGGAGGGAATGCTTAAAAATGTTGAGATTCCCGTTCATAGATTAGATGATGCGTTAAATAATGAAATTATGTTTGATGGTTCATCTGTTGAAGGCTTTGTTAGAACAGAAGAGGCTGATATGTTTCTTGTACCAGACCTTGATACTTTCTTAGTTTCAAGCTGGGAGGATACATCATATGGTAAGGTTGCTAGATTTATTTGTGATGTATATCAGGTGTCTCATACTGACCCAAGTGGCAAGGAGCCATTTCCAGGAGACCCAAGAGGTATCTTAAAAAAGAATCTTGAAATTATGCATAAGAAGGGATTTTCTAAATTCAATGTTGGAGTTGAGCCTGAGTTCTTCTTATTTAAAATGGAAAACGGTCGACCTACTTTAAACTTTAATGATAATGGTGGATATTTTGATGTATCACCTATTGACTGTGCTGAGGATTGTCGAAGAGATATTGTGCTTGAGCTTCAAAAGATTGGCTTTGTAGTTGAGGCTGCTCACCACGAGGTTTCAAATGGTCAACATGAAATTGATTTTAAGTTTGATAATGCCTTAGAGGCTTGTGATAATGTTCAAACATTTAAGCTTGTTGTAAAGAATGTAGCTAAGCGTCATGGTCTTCACGCAACCTTTATGCCAAAGCCAATTTTTGGAATTAACGGTTCTGGTATGCACTGCAATACATCCTTATGTGATCATGATGGTAAGAATGTTTTCTATGATAAGGACGCTCCTAATGGTCTTTCTCTTACTTGTCGTAAATGGATTAATGGTATTTTAACCCATGCTCGTGGATTTGCTTTAGTAACTAACCCTATTGTTAACTCATATAAAAGAATTGTACCAGGCTACGAAGCTCCTTGCTACATTGCTTGGTCAGACTCAAATCGTTCAACAATGATTCGTATTCCTGCAGCTCGTGGTGGAAGAACTCGTGCTGAGGTAAGAAGTGTTGACGTTGCTGCTAACCCATACCTTGCATGTGCAGCCTTACTTGCGGCTGGTCTTGATGGTATTGATGGTAATTGTGAGGCATTTGAACCAGTTCATACAAATTTATTTAAGCGTTCTCAGGCTGAAAGAGATGCCTTAGGAATTAAGGCTTTACCTGCAAGCCTATATGAGGCAATTGAATGCTATAAGGCTGATAGTGTTATTAATTCAGCTATGGGACCTCATATTAGTGAAAAGCTAATTGAAGCTAAAACACTTGAATGGGATGAATATCGTACCCATGTATCAGAGTGGGAAATTAATCGCTATCTTACTAAATACTAGAATTTAATAAAATTGCTATAAGGCTTCGGTTTTATAGCTTTTTTGTTTTATATAGCGATTGACAAAAAAGAAAATATAACGAAAACAGTTGGCTTTATATAACTAACTAGGAAGTATGAAAAAATGAAAAAAAATAATTTGATAAAGCTAATTATTTTTATTATTGGAATTGTAATAGAAGTGGCTATTTTTATATATGGGCTTATAAAGCAAAGGCCTGATGAATGGCATAATATTAATTTTATTTTCTTTACTAATATTTATATTATTTATTTTGGGTTAACTTATTTTATTGATAAATACTTAAAGAATAAGTAATATGATTATCTATAATAAAGGTAATTATTAATTAACAGTTAGGTTTTGCTTTTAATTATAAAATATTAGATAGTATTTAAGTTGAAAAAAGATTAAGCCATATTGGTGGTTTACTATACTTTTTAATTTGGATAATGAGAATTGCTTCTTGAGCTTGTTTTGTTAAATCAAATAATTCCTTTTCCTTTATATGCGATTGATGATAGAAAAACAAATCGTAATACTGACAATAATATTTTAAAAATAGAATAAATAGATAAAAATAAGGAAGCTGTGAGCAAAATGTGATTCATAGCTTTTTTTATTATCTTTAAGCTTCTTTTTACAATTTTTTTAATTGTCATCATATAGAATATCTTTAGGTGATATGGTGATAACAATTGAAGGTGGATATGAGCTAAAGGGGTGTGTTAAAATAAGTGGTTCTAAAAATGCTGCATTACCCCTTATTTGCTCATCATTATTAACAAAAGGAATTGTCACTTTAAAGAATATTCCTAGAATTGATGATATTTTTAATTTGCTTAAGATAATAAATATATTAAATGTTAAAACAGTATTTAAGAATAATACGTTAAAGATAGATGCTAGAAAAATTAAATATCATCATTTAATGACAAATGATGTTTCTAAATTAAGAGGTTCATCGTATTTAATGAGTGTAATGCTAGCTTTATTTGGAAAATGTGAAATGGCCTTTCCAGGTGGATGCAATTTAGGTGCTCGTAATTTGAATTACCATTTTGACGCTTTTATTGCGTTAGGCTGTGAGGTTGATAATAATTCATTTATAAGAGTTCATCTTAAAAGAAATAAACCCCATGATGTATGCTTTAATAATAAAAGTGTTGGGGCGACAATTAACGCTAGTATTCTTGCTGGATATTTAGGCCGTGCGGTTAGAATATACCATTATGCTAATGAGCCTGAGGTATATGAAGCAATTAGCTTTTTAAAGAAAATTGGTTACCGTATATATGAAATGAAGGATTATTTATTACTTACAAGAAGAAGACTAAAGAAAAAAATAAGCTATAAAAATAGATATGATAGGATAGAAGCTTCAAGTTATTTAATGCTTGGGGCTATATCTAAAAGACTAGTAATTAAAAATTGTCCGGTTCACGATATGAAGGAGGTTCTTATAAGACTTAAGGAAATTAACCTTAAAATGAAGATAAAAAGAAATAAAATTATAACGAAAAAATCTTTTTTAAAGGGAACTAGTATAGAAGCCTCATCGTATCCAGGCTTTCCTACTGATGCTCAGCCTTTAATTAGTGCTTTACTTACCCAAGCAAAGGGAGCTTCCTCTATTAAGGATACTATTTATCCTAAACGATTTAATTATGCACTAGCTTTAAAGCAAATGGAAGCGGATGTTTCTGTTTCTAACAATATGCTTATTATTAACCCTAAAAGGCTTTATGGGGCTGTTGTTAAAGGCTATGACTTAAGAGGTGTATTTGCCATTATTATTGCAGCTTGTTTCGCAACCGGAAAAACAACTATATTAGATGGTGAGGTAGCATTTAGAGGATATGAAAATTTACTAACAAAGCTTAAAGATATAGGTGTTCATATCAATAATTAATGTAATTAATGAAATATTTTTTGATTTGTGCTATATTATACTTAAGAAAAAGAAGGGACTGATTTTAATGGAACCTAAAATAAATCTTAAGAACGTATCTTTTGCTGCTCAATGCACAGAGGCAAGTGAAGAGGTAGTGCCTCATTTTGTGAGTGATAAAATTGTTGAAAAGGTTAGTGTATTAGATATTGAGCTTGATAAGGCAGAAGCCTATATTGAATTTGATGATATAAGTGTGCCTACATTAGAAATAGAAAAGGGAAGCTCCTCAAATTTTGACGTAAAAATGGGAGATAATTTTTTAATTATTAAGGAATTACCTTGTAATGATATAAGTAAAATAAAGATTAAAATTCCATATGAGATAAGCTATGCTAATGCAAAAATGGTGTCTAAAAATGCTAATATCTTTGTTCCTAATATGAAATGTGAAATTATGAAGCTAGATAATATAGAAGGATGTATAGACATTCAAAAAATTATTACCGGACTTATGCTTGTAGATAATCTGGATGGTAATGTTAAGGCACAAAAAATAACAGCTGAAGAAGTTAAAATAAATAATGATTCAGGCAACATAAACATTGGTCAGGTTTTGGCAAAATATTCAAACGTTAAAACAAATACAGGATCAGTAATTGTTAAAAAATCAAATTCGGTGTTAAATTGCTTTGAGACAAATGGTGGAGATATATTTTGGGATTCAAAACTTGTAAGTGATAACAGTAAAGGAATGAATTAAGATGTACGTAGTAAAAAAACCATATTTTGGTGCACAAATTAGAGTTAATCGAGGATTATATTATCATCATGGTATATATGCGGATGATATGCATGTTATTCATTTTGCATCATCAGTGCCAGGTCATGAAACTGACCCAGCATATGCTAGAGTAGAAGAAACTACTCTTGAAAAATTTCTTAAAGGTGGTACGCTTGAGGTAAGAGAATATAGTGATTATGAAAAGAAGAAATTAAGAAGTCCGGAAGAAATTGTGTCATATGCATATAAGGAAATAGGACGTGGAGGATATAATATTGTGACTAATAATTGTGAGCATTTTTCTAATGAATGTGCCTTTGGTGAGGCTTCTTCTGAACAGGTTAATAATGTTATTGATGTTTTATCGAGGATATTTTCAAGATGAAATATTTAATTAAAAGTAATTTTCTTGTGATTGTATCAGCCTTTGCTTTTCCCTTTATTTATTTTACAATAACATTTAAGGAATATAGCTATACTCAAGCATTAATGATTATTATCGCTATTTTTGAAGCTATTCTTGTAAAATCAAATTATGATTTTATTAATTACGATCATGATTTTAAATATCATATTCACCAACTTCCTAAATGGCTCTTTTATATGATGAATATATTATGTAATCTTGTCGTTATTGGTGCGATTATCTTTTTGAAATCTAATTTTAAATATTTAATATTAATATCTTTATTATTTTCAAATGGTTATCATATTATCTTTAATAAATCTAAATATACTTTGCCTTTACTTAGTATTAGCATCAATGCACCTTTGTGTATTGTAGGCTATAGTAGTGTATATTTTATTATTTTAGGAATAAGTATTATATATTCGATTGCTTTAGCATATTATTTATCTCATTTGAAAACTAAAGTTTATACCTATGATAATTACTAATTAGCTTGAAGCATAGTAGGCTTTAAGCTTTTAAATCTCTAAGAAAGAAGTGTTAATAATGCATAATCCAGAACAAGCGATATTCACGAATATGTGCATGATTTATGATCATAAAGGAAATGTCTTAGTACAAAATCGAGTGAAAAATTGGTGTGGAGTTGCTTTCCCAGGCGGACACCTTGAAAATATGGAATCAATCGTTGATTCAGTTAAACGAGAAATATTAGAAGAAACTGGCCTTATAATTAATAACTTAAGCTTATGTGGCGTTAAGCAATGGTTTAGTGATGATATTAGAAACGTATGCTTTTTATATAAAACTTGTGATTACTCAGGAAATCTAATTTCTTCTTCTGAAGGAGATAATTTTTGGATACCATTAAAAAAAATAACAAGCTATAAGCTTTCTTCAGGCTTTTTAAACATGCTTGATATTTTTCTTAATGATGATTTATCAGAATATTATCATTTAAGAATGAATAACGAGGCTATAGATACTCTTAAATAATAAAGGCGAATTTTATTTCGAATAAATTACAAAAAAAGACAAAAAATATAAAAAATAACTTGTAGAAATTTAGTTTTTTTATTATAATATATTTCGGCTTTGAATGGAGTGATAAAAATGGAACATACTAAAACGTATAAACCGGAAATATCAACCTGTCCACTTTGTGGCTCTAAGCTTAAGTATCGCTATACCGTTTCTAATAAGGTTATTCAATTTTCAAATGGAAATTTTGTTAGAGTAAAGAATTTAGGATATAGTTGTAAAAATCCTGATTGTATCGATGATACAGTGATATATTGTTCACAAACAGCATCAAAGCTTTGTATTAAGGGCTATACCTATTCAGCTAAGGTTTTAGCGGATATTGTGGTTTTAAAGCGTAAGCATAAATCAAGAGAAGAAATTTGTGATTATCTTGCGATGCAAGGAATTGAAATGTCTGATAGAAATGTTGATATTATTAATGAAAAATATGAACAAATGCTTAAGGTTAATTATTTAGATAATATTAAGCTTGAGTATGATTATATGAAAAAGCATTATGGTCAGATTAGAATTTCAATTGACTCAATTAGAGTAGAAGACGCTAGAGTTCTTTCTGTTAGAGATTCATTTAATAATCATCAAATTGGGCTTCATATTTTAGAGGCTACCCAAGTTGATGAATTAAAAGAAATTCTTCATCATTATGTTGATGATAATGCTCTTAAAGCAATTACAACCGTAAGAAGCTTTACCGAATTTTTTAAAATATTAAGCGAGGTTGTAAACAAAAAGGTCGAGTATTATTATTTTGAAAAATTTTAAATTGATTATATACAATGTTATTAGTTATGTAAGCGATAACATGGTAATATTTTTCAAATTTTTTTTAAAATAACGAATATTATTCAAATTGGTATTTACTTTATTTAAAAAAAGTGTTAGAATTTTAAATGTAAATAAACTGAATGGAGTGATTTGTATGGGACAAAAATTAGATAATTATGATAAGAAAATTCTGCAAATTCTACAAGAAGATGGATCTATTTCAAACCTTGAATTAGCTCATCAAATTGGACTTGCTCAATCTTCATGTCTTTTAAGAACAAAGAGCTTAAGAGAGCGTGGAGTTATTGCAAAGACTACTATTATTGTAGATGAGAAGAAGCTTGGGTATGAGGTTACAGCTTTTGCAAAGGTTAATTTGAATCCACTTAATCGTGAAACATCATCAAACTTTGTTGAAAAGATTAAGGATATTAGTCAAGTAGTAGAATGCTATACTATAACTGGTGATGGAGCATTTTTATTAAAGATTGTAGCTAAAGATTTGCAATACTATCGTGATTTTATTGTTGGTACTTTACTTGCAATTGATGCAGTTAGTCATGTTGAAACAAATATGGTTGTAGGTGTTGATAAAAATACTACAGCTATTCCCCTTGAATAATGTTTGACAAACAGTAAAAAAGGTTTATAATATCATTGTAATGTCGGTGAAAAGAAATAGTAACTAGTAAACTAATTTATTAGAGAGTCTATGTTTGGTGAAAATAGATATTTAGCCTAGTGAATCTACCTTTGAGACAAGCGTATGCCTGCGTTAAAGGTTTTAAGTGCTAGGTTTTCCTAGAATTAAGGTGGCACCGCGATAATTCGTCCTTAGATTTTTCTAAGGGCTTTTTTATTTTATTTAGGAGGATATATATGCTAGATATTAAATTTGTAAGGGAAAATCCCGAAATTGTAAAAAACAACATTAAAAAGAAATTCCAAGATGAAAAGCTTCCTCTTGTTGATGAAGCAATTGAGCTTGATAAGAGTATTCGTGCTAATAAGCAAGAATGCGAAGCTTTAAGAGCTTCACGTAATGATTTGTCTAAGCAAATCGGCGCTCTTATGAAAAATAAAGAGATTGATAAGGCAAATGAAATTAAAGCGATTGTAGCTAAAAATAATGAAAGAATTGCAGAACTTGAGCCGCAAATTACAGAAGCTTCAGAAAAATTATTAAAGATTATGCTTGTTATTCCCCAAATTGTTGATGATAGTGTTCCTGTTGGTAAGGATGATAGCCAAAATGTGGAAATAAAACGCTATGGTGAACCAGTTGTACCTGCATATGAGGTTCCATATCATGCTGATATTATTGCTAGATTTAATGGTTTAGATAAGGAAGCTTCAGGTCGTACAAGTGGAAATGGCTTCTATTATTTACTAGGTGACATTGCACGTCTTCACTCAGCTATGCTTTCTTATGCTCGTGATTTTATGATTAACAAGGGCTTTACTTATTGTATTCCACCATTTATGATTCATGGTGATGTCGTACAAGGTGTTATGAGCTTTGCGGAAATGGAAAACATGATGTATAAAATTGAGGGTGAGGATTTATATTTAATTGGTACTTCTGAGCATTCAATGATTGGTCGTTTTAAAAATCAAATTGTTAAGGAATCTGAATTACCTATTACTCTTACAAGCTATTCCCCTTGCTTCCGTAAAGAGGTAGGTGCTCATGGTATTGAAGAGCGTGGTGTTTATCGTGTTCACCAATTTGAAAAACAAGAAATGGTTGTTCTATGCAAGCCAGAGGAATCAATGGATTGGTATAATAAAATGTGGAGCTATACAGTTGAATTCTTTAGAAGTCTAGATGTTCCTGTTCGTACACTTGAGTGCTGTACAGGTGATCTTGCTGACTTAAAGGTTAAGAGCTGTGATGTTGAGGCTTGGAGTCCACGTCAAAAAAAGTATTTTGAGGTTGGATCTTGTTCAACTTTAGGTGATGCTCAAGCACGTCGTTTACAAATTCGTACTAAGGGCGAAAATGGTACTTATTTAGTACATACATTAAATAATACTGTTCTTGCAACTCCAAGAGGATTAATTGGTGTAATCGAAAATAATTACAATGAGGATGGTTCTATAAATGTACCAAAGGCATTACAGCCTTATATGGGTGGAGCTACAAAGCTAGTTCCAAAGAAATAATAAAGACCGCAGCGATGCGGTTTTTTTATAACCGAAAAGTTACTCAGTTTTTTATGAGTCAGTTTTTTCTGAGTAAATATTGTGTATTTTAAAATATAGAAGTATAATACAAATATAGGAGGGATAAAATGCCTTTTTTAGGAAGAAAACGAGAAATAGAAACATTAAGGGATGTGTATAATAATGAAAAATTTGAAAGTATAATATTATACGGTCGTCGAAGAATTGGCAAGAGTGAGCTTATAAAGTACTCATTTAAAGATATTAATTGTAAAAAAATTTATTTTGAGTGTCAAAAAGCTACTGAGGCTTACAATGTTTCTAATTTATGCGATATTATTGCAAGTACTTTTAAAATACCAAAGCCTGCCTTTCAAACACTTAGTCAAATTTTAGATTTTTTGTTTGAAAAATCACTTACTGAAAAAATTATTTTTGTTATTGACGAGTATCCATATATTAGAGATAATTCTTTCTATTTAGATAGTATTATTCAGAATGCAATTGATAAATATAAAATGGATTCAAAAATGAAATTTATTTTATGTGGATCATATATTGATGTTATGGAAAAATTGCTTAGTAATGATAGCCCTTTATATGGTAGATTTTCATTAAAAATGAATGTTAGGCAAATGAATTATTTAGAATCATCATTATTTTATCCTAATGCTTCAAATGAGGATAAGGTGGCGTATTATTCAGTGTTTGGAGGAGTCCCCTTTTATAATCAATTTATTGATGATACAAAAACAGTAAAGGAAAATATTATTAATTTAATAGCTAGTGCTAATGCACGACTTTTAGCTGAGGCTGAAGGATTTTTACTTGAGAAAATGACTAAATTAACTAATGCTAATGAATGTTTTTGCTCTATTGCTTTAGGAAATAGAAAATATACTGATATTTTAAATGCTTCACATATATCATCTTCACCAATGTTATCAGATATTTTAAAAAAACTAATTAAAATGGATGTAATAGAAAAAATATGTCCAATTAATGATGAAAATGAGAAGAAAGCCACTTATGAAATAATAGAACGTCTTTCTTTATTTTATTATCGCTATATTTTTGCTAAAAATACTTTTTTTAAGATAATGCCCCCAGATTTATTTTATGATGAATTTATAGAGCCTGATTTCTATTCTCAGTACGTGCCAAAAGAGTTTGAAAATATATCTAAGCAATATTTTCAAATTTTAAACTCTAATCACAAAATTACACCAGTACTATATGCGATTGGTAAGTATTATTATGATGATCCTAAAAATAGAAAAAACGGTGAATTTGATGTTGTTACATTAGATAAGAATGGCTATAATTTTTACGAAGTTAAATTTATAAATAAACCGATTGACGATTCTATCGTTAATGAAGAGGAATATCAACTTGAAAATTTAAAAATTAAATATAATAAGCTTGGTTTTATTTCAAAAACGGGATTTAACTTAAAAAATCCTGAAAAATATAGTTTGATAAAGTTAGATGATATGTATAAAATATAAATAGCACTCTTATTAATAGAATGCCAAAATATATTTCACAATACACATAATTTCACATATTATTTTTATAATTCTACGTCTTGCATTTTGTATACTATACGTGTCTTAGAAATAAGGCACTAAATAAATAATTAAGTAATTAAAAAATAAATACAAGAAAGGAGGCTATTTATACTAGCTTACAAATAAATTCAATTCATACACAATACACACATAACTCTCTCTCCCAATAAACTCAATGAATCTTTTCAATCGTAGGCTAGTATGAATATATAAAAGGAATCTAGGACTTTTTCCTAGATTCTTTTTTTTAATGCTTTTCTTAGTTGTGCTTGCAATCCAATTTTTGCATCAATTATATCTACTGCATCATTGGTGCTTTTAGGATTTGCAATTTCAAAAAGAGATTTATTATTTAATATAATCGAATCAAGTATATTAAAGGCACTTGAAATTATAATTCTTGTAGGAACTAATGTTAGATTCTTTTCTTTATGTAAAATGGAAATTGTTAATTGAAAAAGTAAATTTCGCTAGTATTTGCCAAAACTATTAATACATTGTTTTAAATTTACAATATTCTTTTCTTTTATAAAAATTCTATGGTATAATTGGTTGAACTAGTTTTTAAGGATGTGGAATTATGATACGTGTTAATGATTTAGATTATAGCTATTCGCAGCAGGATCATGCTCTTAAGGGTATTTCTTTTGAAGTTAAAGATCAAGAATGGTTATCTATATTAGGACATAACGGAAGTGGAAAATCAACAATATCAAAGCTTTTAGTTGGTATATTAGCTCCTCAAAAGGGTAGTATTTATTATGATGATATTGAGCTTACCGAAAAAACAGTTGATAAGATACGTAATCGTGTTGGTATCGTATTTCAAAATCCTGATAATCAATTTGTGGGAGTAAATGTAAAATATGATATTGCATTTGGACTTGAAAATAGATGTGTTCCTCGTAGTGAAATGCAAAAGCTAATTGTTGAATATGCAACAAAGGTTGGTATGCAGGACTATTTGCTACGTGAACCACAAACCTTATCTGGTGGCCAGAAGCAAAGAGTTGCAATTGCAGGTATTTTAGCATTAAATACAGATGTTATTATTTTAGATGAAGCCACATCTATGCTTGACCCTCAGGGTACAAGAGAAATTATAGCATTAATTAAGGAGCTTAAAGAAAAATATCATAAAACAATTATTACTATTACTCATGACCTTGATTTAGCACGTTTGTCTGATCGTATTATTGTTATGAAGGAAGGTAATATTATTGCTGATGATGTACCTGGTAAAATATTTGAGCAATCAGATTTATTAAAAAGCTCAAAGCTTGATATGCCTTTTAATTTAAAGCTTTATAAAGAAGTAGAGGCAAATTCAAAGCTTAATAGTAATAAAGAACTAATGGAGGCTCTATGGAAATTAAATTTTTAAACCTAAGCCATACATACCAAGGTCTTACTAAAAATGATTTAGTAGGTGCAGTTAAGGATGTTAATTTAACAATTGAAGAAAAAGATGAATTTGTAGCGATTTGTGGAAGAACTGGCTCTGGTAAATCAACCTTAATTCAACATATTAATGGTCTTTTATTACCAACGGCTGGCTCTATTGATATATTAGGCTCTATTCTTACTCCAAAAAAACGTAAGAATCCTAAATTAACGCCTATTCGTAAGAGAATTGGCTTTGTATTTCAATTTCCTGAATATCAGTTATTTGAAGAAACTGTTTTGAAGGATATAATGTTTGCACCTAAGAATTTTGGAGAATCAGAGGAAAAAGCTAAGGCGCAAGCACTTGAGGTTTCAAATCTTCTTGGTATTCCTAAGGAGCTGCTTAAAAAAAGTCCCTTTAATCTAAGTGGTGGTCAAATGCGTAAGGTAGCAATTGCGGGTATATTATCATATAATCCGGATGTTTTAATTTTAGATGAACCAACCCGTGGTCTTGATCCTGAGGGTGCAAGAGAAATCATGGAGATATTTTATAAAATTCATAAGCAAATGCATAAAACAATTATTCTAATAAGTCATGATATGAATGTTGTATATCAATATGCTACAAGAATTATATGCATGAAGGATGGTTCATTATCCTATGATGGTAAAAAGGAAGAATTATTTAAAAGTGATAAGTATCAGGAATATGATCTTGATAAACCTCATGTTTTAAAGGCTGTTGATTATTTGAATGAAAAGCTTAATCTAAATCTTGATTATAACATCTATACACTAGATGATTTGATTAAACGTTTGGAGGTGGAATATCATGAATAATATTACAATTGGTCAATATGTTCCGGGACATTCTTGGATTTATAAGATGGACCCAAGAGTTAAAATTTTTTTGGTTATTGGGTTAATCGTGGTTCTTTTCTTGATTCCTAATATCTATTTGATGTTAGGCTACCTAGGACTTTTCGCTATAATGTATTTGACAACCGGGCTTCCAATTAGAAAAATGCTTAATGGTATGAAGCCAGTGTTATTTTTAGCAACGTTTACCTTCATTTTACAGGTTCTTTATAATCAAGAAGGTACTTTATTATATACCTTTAATTTTCAAATCGGCTTATATCAGTTTTTAATGATTCTTGGTTTAATATTTTTTTATTTCTTTACGAAAAAGTATATGCCTTTCAAGTTCGTTTATTTATTAATAGTATTTGTAGGATGTTTTGCCATTCAAAAAATTAAAATGCCTCATTTTGTTTGGTCAAATTATAGTGTGAAAATATATGATCAGGGTCTATTAAAGGGTGGCTTTATTTTACTTCGTATTGTTCTTATGATTGGCTTAACATCAATGCTTACATTCACAACTATGAATACAGAAATTAATAATGGGCTTGAAAGCTTGTTATCACCTTTAAAGCTTATTAAAATTAATGTAGGAACTATTTCTATGATGATTTCTTTAACATTACGTTTTATTCCTACCTTAGTAGAGGAAACAAGTAAAATAATGAAGGCACAAGCTTCTCGTGGTGTTGATTTTAATGAGGGTAGTATCCGTCAAAAAATATCACAAATTGTTTCGCTTTTAGTTCCGATGTTTGTAACATCTTTTAAAAGAGCTGAGGATCTAGCTAATGCTATGGAAACAAGAGGATATGTTATTGGTGCTAAAAGAACTAAGCTCGATTTGCTTAAGCTTCATGTAATTGATTATATATCACTTTTTGTTTTTGCATTATTATTGGCAGGTGTTATTGTTGGAAGAATCTATTTATAATATAAAATGTATTATTGAATATGATGGGGCTAATTATCAAGGCTTTCAAATTCAAAATGATGAACCTACTATTGAGCTTTATTTAAAAAAAGCAATTAGCTTTATAATTAAAAGCGATGTAAAAATTTATGCCTCAGGAAGAACTGACAAGGGTGTTCATGCTAAGGGTCAGGTTATTAATTTTAATACTAGCTTTTATATTGAGCCAAGTCGCTTTATGTATGCGATAAATAGAGGTCTTCCTGATGACATAAGAGTACTCTCACTTTCTTACGTTCCACTTAGCTTTCATTCTAGATTTAGTGCTAAAAAGAAGGAGTATCGTTATTATATTAAGTTCCAAAATTATTCTGTTTTTGAAGCTAGGTATAAAACATATATTAAAAATCTTAATTATGATTTAATGGTAGAAGCAATTAAATTATTCTTAGGAGAGCATGATTTTACAAGCTTTTGTAGCGCTGATGTAGATGATAGAAAAAGCTGTGTTAAAACAATTACAAAGGCTTATATAAATAAACATCAAGATGAATATGAATTTGTTTTTGAAGGTACAGGCTTTTTAAAATATCAAATTAGAAGAATGATGGGAATTTTAATTGCCATTGGTCACGAGAAAATAAAAAAAGATATAATTTTAGAATTATATCAAAATCACTCGAAGCAAATGCATTATCCTGTAGCTCCAGGATGTGGCTTATATTTAGTTAGAGTTGATTATTAAAATAAGAATTATAATAATTATAGAATGTACTTTTGGTTAAGCTTGTTAGCTTTAAAGCCTCAATTAAAGTACATTCTTTTTTTCTATATTTAATAAAAATGGTAATCCAGTTGCATGGAAGGACATATGATAAATGATATAGCTGTAAGATTAGATTTATTAAAGAAAAGAAAGAGAGGAGCAAAATTTAAGTATGAAGAAATTAAGTTTTATAATGATTTTTTTGATTTCAATGTTAGGATTATATTCTTGTAAAAATATTGAGCAATTATCAGCACCTGTTAAAAGAGAAGTTTTGGATAATACTGTTTATTGGAATGAAGTTTCAGGAGCAAATTCGTATACGATAAAAATTAATGATTATTAAGAAAAATGTGGTAAAGTTTAATTAAGCTTGCATTAATTATGCATCAAAGAGTTGAACTTCAAAAATCAAGTTGCCCATTGGGCTAAAACTAATTTAGAAAATTTAAATATCGTTGTTATATATAATGTAATCGATAATAGTCCTATTCAATTTGTTAAACAAGGATTGGGTTGTTTTTTAACAACCAATGATTTGTTTGATAGTTATGCCGAAGAAGCTGTTTCTTTTATTCTGTTAGAACCAGCAATTCCTACAAGTCTTGCTTTAGTGTGGAAGATGAATATTAAATTTAGTGCAATTGCTAAAGCATTTAAGGACATTATTAATTAATAAACCTTTTAAAGAAATCATTAAAATTAATATAACAAAAAAACTTGTTTATCTATTTTGCACAAACAAGTTTTATCTTTCTATATGTTTTAATATTACTTTTTTAAGACGTTTGTTTTTATCAAAAATATCTTCATCTAAATTCTTTATTTCAAGCAAACTTTTAATACACCATTCAGGATCCTGAGTATGAAATGTATAATAAACATCATTCATTAATTTATAATCAAAAATGCTCATTACAAATGCCGTATACTCCTCCCTTGTATATGATATATATCTATACATATAACCTATCCAAAATAAGGCATTTTTTGAATATTTTGTTTGACCGTATTTTGAATCACCATATTGTTCTACAATTAAACTAATTCCCTCATTAACATCTAAAGAGAAGGCTGAACTTCTATTTTTATCGAGTTTTTTTAGCAATTCTGAATGAAGGAATCGTCTAAAAAAAATAGGAGAAGAGCAATTAAGCTCATAAGATTTTTCAAAAAGCTTTCCTTGAAATTCTGCAAGTATTAATCCTTCGTGATCAAATTCTTTCATTTTAAAATCTCCTCGATATATAATCCATTTTTAAATTCTCTTTTTGCTAGTTTTAATTTTGTATCTATTTCATAGGATCTTTCATTTAGATTTTTTATGCAACTTTCTTTTTCTAAATTAGATAAATAGTATTTTTCAATTGGGATAAGTTTTTGCAGAGCTTTTTCTGTTTTAAAAATATATTGGAGACCTAAATTGGATGCTGATAGAGAATGTAAAGCTACATCAGCATTTATATCACCATCTGTAAATTGTGACATTATATAAAACATTTTATTATCCGCAATTGGTGCAATAATAACATCAGCTTTTTCTACTTCAGAAATTATATTTTGAATTTTTATATTTGATGAGTATTCTTTAAGTGAGCCTCTAAAGTAGCATATTGCAAGCATCCATTCTAAATTACATTCAAATTTTTTGATTTTTAAATTATCTAAATCATATTGAAATGAATACACACACGAATTGTCTTTTTCACAAACAAAAGCTAAAGCTTGATTATAGTTTTCTCCAAGATAAAAACCATTACCAAAATCACAATTATTTCTTGAACCAGAAATTGATACACTATCTAATCCATATTTTGAACCATGAAACAATATTTTATGAGTTTTTTCTTTTAAAATTTCTTCTTTAGTCTTGTTTAATCTATAGTTGCTTTTATAGATGTATGAATATAGCTTTTCATATATTTCGTTTCTGACCACTTTATTTGACATTATATCATCTAAAGTTGCTCGTGATATTTTAGTTCGTATAGATAAATCTAAAATGTTTATATGTTCTGATTCAAGTATAAATTCAATATCACTTTTGATTTTATAATCGCAATTAATTTTTAACATCTTATCAACTCCAATCTATAATAATTATATCACTTAAAACTTATTTGTACAAGTTATACAAACAAGTTATTGCTTAAATTAATAACATTTCAAGTCTTATAAAAAGCCATTAATCATTTACTTAAGAGTTATTTTGTGTTAAACTAAATACAAATGATTTTATGTGAAAGGTATGATATTTATGCCAGGTATTTTTATAACCCTAGAGGGTGGAGAAGGTAGTGGAAAAACTACTATTATTAATGCAATTGATAACCATTTTAAAGAGATGGGATATAATACAGTTACTACAAGAGAACCAGGTGGTGTAGATATTGCCGAACAAATTCGTAGTGTTATTTTAAATGTGAATAATACTAAAATGTGTAGTGAAACAGAAGCTCTTTTATATGCCGCAGCTCGTATGCAGCATTTACATGAGAAGGTCATTCCTGCTCTTTTAAGAGACGATGTAGTTATATGTGATCGCTATATTGATTCATCACTAGTATATCAAGGTATTGCTAGAGGACTAGGAATTGATGATGTCCTAAAAGCTAATTGCTTCGCTTTAAATTATATGCCTAATCTTACCTTTTTTATTGATGTAAGACCAGAAGTTGGTCTTAAGCGAATTGAAGGTAGAGACAAGATTGACCGTCTTGATAAGGAGGCATTCTCTTTTCATCAAAATGTATATAATGGCTATAAAAAAATTGCTAGTATGTATAAGGATAGAATAATTACCATTGATGGTGAAAGACCAAGCGAGCTTGTTGTTAAAGATATCATTAAGCATATTGACCTATATTTAAATTCTAGGAGATAACTATGAATTTTGATTTAATTAATGAACAAGCAGACATTAAAAAGATTCTTTTAAATACAAAAAGAAAAAATAGATTATCGCATGCTTATATTTTTGAAGGACCTGCTGGTGTAGGTAAAAGAGAAATGGCTTACTTTTTTGCAATGATGCTATATTGTAAAGAAGATGAGCCTTGTATGAAATGTGAAGTATGTCATCAAATTTTAAATAACGAGCATTTAAATGTATATGTTATTTCATCTGATTCTAAGGTTATTAAGAAGGAACAAATTGTTGGCCTTCAGGAAGAATTTTCTAAGACAAGTAATGTATCGGGTCCACGTATTTATATTATTATAGACGCTGATAAGATGAATCAAAATAGTCAAAATAGTTTATTAAAATTCATTGAAGAGCCCGAAGAAGGAATTTATGGAATTTTATGTACGACTAATGTTGGAAAGATTTTACCAACGATTACATCAAGATGTCAAACAATCTCATTTAAAAGCCTTGATGATAGGCTATTAGCATCAATGCTTGAAAATAAGGGCGTAGAAGCGCATTTAGCCGCTATTTTATCAAAGCTTACGAATAATATTGATGATGCTATTTTAATGTCATCAGACCCTAATGCTTTAAGATTAAATGACTTATTTAAGGATTTTTTAGACGTTGATTCACCATCTAAGGCGGTAATGTATCAAAGAAAGAATTTAGGATTCTTTGATAATTATGATAATCTATTAAGCTTTTTAAATCTATTAATTATCTTATATAGTGATATTGTATCTTTATATAATGGTGTATTAGATATTCATTTAAAGGGCTATATTAATGAAATCGCTAAATATAAGAATTATTTATCGTATGATGCTGCTAAAAAGAATTTGGAGCTTGTATATAGCTTAGTATTAAAGCTTCAAAATAATGTTATGCCTAAAAATATTTTAAATAATTTATTTGTAAATATTTTCTAAAGGAGGAAATCCAAATGAAATGCTGTAAAGTACAATTTAAGCATCTAGGAAAAAGATATTATTTCGGATGTGATAAGATAAAGCTTCAAAATGGTGATAAGGTTATAGTACAAACTATAAGAGGTACTGAGCTTGGTGAAGTTGTTGGAAGTCCATTTGAACTTACAAAAGATGAAGTTCAAGGTGAAATTAAAGACGTTTTAAGAAAAGCCAGTGAAAGTGATCTTCAAACCTACAATGAAAACAAAAGCTTAGAGCCTGATATTATGAATCATACAAAGGAACTTGTAAAAAAGCATAAGCTTGAAATGAAGGTACTAGGCTGTGAATATACGCTTGATAGACAAAAACTAATTATTTATTTTGAGTCTGAAGGACGCGTTGATTTTAGAGATTTAGTTAAGGATTTAGCGGAAATATATCGAACTCGTATTGAACTTCGTCAGGTTGGTTCGCGTGATGGAGCTAAGGTATTTGGTGGCATTGGTCCTTGTGGACTTGTAGTATGTTGCCAAACTTTCCTTACGGAATTTGCGAATGTTTCGGTTAAAATGGCTAAAAACCAAAGTTTAAGCTTGAATCCAGTTAAAATATCAGGTAACTGTGGTAAGCTTTTATGCTGTATTAATTATGAAAATGACGTTTATACAGAACTAAGAAAGAATGCTCCTGATATTGGCGACATTGTATCAACTGAACAAGGTGAAGCTAAGGTTTTAAGTTGTGATGTTTTAAATCATAATTTAAAGGTTAAATATCTTCAAACAGAAGGATTTGGTTATTTGAAATTTGAAGATGTTAAAATTCTAAGAGCTAAAAAGGACAAAGATAAGGATTATATTAATAATAAAGAGCTAAAGGAGCTTTTATAATGGCAGAGGTTATTAATGAGCTTTTAGGCGTTCCTGGTATTAAAATTTATCAGGATTATGAGATGTTTAATTTCTCACTTGATTCTATCTTACTTGCTAACTTTGTATCAATTAAGAAAAATGATAAAATGATTGTTGATTTAGGTACAGGTAATGCCCCTATCCCGCTTTATATGTCATTAAATACTGATGCCGATATTTATGGCTTTGAAATTCAAAAAAAGTCCTATGATTTAGCTTTAAAAAGTGTTAAAATAAATAATAAGGAGGGGCAAATTCATATTATTAACGATGATATTAAAAATGCATCTATGTTACTTGGTGCTTATAAGGCTGATGTTGTCGTTACTAACCCACCTTTTTTCAAATATATTGAGGGTAAATCTAATATTAATAAAAACGATGAAAAAACAATTGCTCGTCATGAGGTTTTGATAACCATAGATGAGCTCTTGTGTGAAGCCTCTATGCTTCTTAAAAATGGTGGAACCTTTGCGATGGTTCATAGACCTGATCGTTTACTTGATATTTTAAATGCCTGTCAAAAATATCGTTTAGAGCCTAAAAGGCTTCGCTTTGTCTATCCTAAGGAAAATGCTAAATGTAATCATATTTTGATTGAGTGTAGGAAGGATGGACAACCGGGTGGTTTAATGGTACTACCACCACTTATTATTCATACTAATGATAATAAGCATACAGCTGAGGTTTTACGAATTTACAATAATGAAAAATAGGTATGCCCAATAAGGAGTGATTTTTATGTTTTTAAGCTTACTTACAAAAAAAGAAAAATTAAAATTTTTGGATCTTGCGGTCTATATGATTGATATTGATGGAAAGCCAACTGAGGTTGAAAAGAAGCTTATTTCTCGTATTTATGGTGAAATAGGACGTGAGATTGTAGAAGAATATACATTCTCAAAATCTGATTCAATTGATGATACAATTGATTATTTTAAGGATGCTAATCAAGCTGTTAAAAATATTGTATTTTTAAATTTAGTTTCTATTTCAATGGAGGATGACCTTTATAATACGTTAGAGCATTTATTCCTTGAAAGAATTGAAAAGGAATTAGGTATTACAGCTGAAAAGCGTAAGGATTTAATGCAAATTGTCTATGATGAGCGTGATGTACGTGAAAAGGCAATGCGTGTTATAAAGTATTAATATGAAGCGTATATATAGCTATAATAATCAGGAGCATATTTTATATCTTGTAGCTACTCCTATAGGTAATCTTGAGGATATGACATTTAGGGCAGTAAATGTTTTAAAGAGTGTAGATAGAATTTACGCAGAGGATACAAGAAATAGTAAGGTGCTACTTGAAAGGTATGATATTAAAACACCACTTTATACTTATCATGAGTTTAATAAAGAGCTTAAGGAAGATGAAATTGTTGATTTTATAAAGGAAGGCTTTAGTGTAGCGATTATTTCCGATGCCGGACTTCCTGTTATATCTGATCCTGGCTTTGATATTGCAAAACGCTGTATTAAAGAAGATATTCCCGTTACGCCAATTCCGGGAGCTTCAGCAGGAATATCAGCCTTGATTGCATCAGGACTACCTCCTAAACCATTTATGTTTTATGGTTTTTTAGATAGCAAAACGACTAAACGTAAACAAGAGCTCGAGGCTTTAAAGTACCTACCATATACAACTATTTATTATGAGGCACCTCACCGAATCAAGGAAATGCTTGAGGATTTACTTGAGGTTTTTGGAAATAGAGAAATCTGCATTGGAAGAGAGCTTACTAAAAAGTTTGAAGAGTTTATTCATGGAAGTATTAGTGAGGTTTTAGAAGAGGCTTCAACCTTTAAGGGTGAAATGGTTGTAATCGTTGAGGGTGCAAGGGAAGAAGAAGCTTCTGGTGATCCGATTGAAAAAATTAATGTTTTAATAAAGCTTGGATATAAGCCTAAGGAAGCCATAAAAGAGGTAGCTTTAATTTATAAGCTTGATAAAAGAGAATTATATGATTCATACGTTGAATCTAAGAATAAGGAGTCACAGTTATAGTGATTCCTTTTTGTTAATTTGTCCCAATATCAATAATTCGTCATTATAAGTTAAACAAAAAATAAAATTTTATTTTTTAAAATATATTGCAAAATATATTTTAATATGTTAACATACTTATGTATTTATATGTTTCGGTGAAGAGGGGAATGCTTATGATTGAGTTTTTTTAGGTTTTATTTTTAAGGTAAAGTCGAAAATAGGAGGTGTTAGTGTGAAAAAATTATATTTTTTGTTAGTTTTTATGTGTTTAATAATTTTAGTAGCTTGTCAAAATGAAAAATTAGCTAAAACAGAATTTGATAAACCAGTTATAAGTGATAATATGATTAACCCATATAGGAGTAAAGCAGTATACTTTAGTTCATTTGCAGATTTAGAGGCTGGTATGAAAACTTCCAATATAAATGCTTATTTATTAAAGCCACTCAATATTGTTAATCATAGTCTTAATAATTTTTCGATTTTAGAAACAAGTGATACTTCAAAAATAATTGTCGAAAACTATTATGTATATGATAGCGAACTTGGTTCAATTAAGGAAGATCTGGATGTAAAGTATATTTCGTTTGAGATTAAAGCTTATTTCTATGAGACTTTAGAAAATAAAGAAACATATTTTGAAATTAAAAGAAATAGTGATAATATGGGAAATTATGCTAATATTATATTATCTAATACGAATAAAGCTATTGGTACTATTTATTTTATTGAAAATGGAATTAGTTTGTCAGAGGAAGTAATTAATTCTTATCTTAATAATAATTTAATATATTTTTAAGAAAGTAATTAACAAAGCTTCAAATAATAAAATTAGGAGTCATAACTATAATGATTCCTTTTTTTGTTGATTGTGTGTCGATTATACTAAACGTAAATATATTTTTTTGTCGATTATACTGGACAAAAATGTAATAAAGTGAAGTATAAGCTAAAAGGTCTATGATATTTATATGGATAAAAGAGTATTAAAAAATATTATTTTGGAACAGCACAATATTATAAGGGAAATACAAATTAATCAAAGAAATTATGAATTAGAAGATAATATGTGTTACGTTCTTGTTGGAATGAGACGTGTTAGTAAGTCCTATACATACTGGAATAAAAAAACTAGATAATGAAGCCATTTTTTTAGTAGCAAGGCCTCATTTTTATGCAAAAAATGTCCTTTAGATAAGACTAATACATTTTTTACTTGTCGACGACTTATCTACATAGAGATACTTAGATTCTTCAATAAAAATGATAAGACTAACTTCTTTGATAACTTCTGGTATTTTAAACTATCCACAAGAATAACCCAAGAAGATGAAAATGATACTAGAACTAAAGGTATAAAAAAATCCCTTAATATAAATATAAGGGACTTAAGTTATAAAAATCAAAAGCTTTATGTTTCAATATTCTTATCATTTAGCTATGCTGAAAAGAAAAATGAAGAATTTAAAAATCTTGATACATTCACAAGGCTATCTCCACCAAAGGAAGAACTAGATAAATGCAATTCAAGATTTTATAACAAAATAAATAGATAAAAGTTTAATTATATAAAATCAATGATTAAAGTTATTATTGTTTTTTCTTATTGATTATGATTTCTTGTGGTGGAAAAACAGAAGCAATATCAACAATATCATTAAGAGTTATAATTAGATAATGTCCTACACCTTCTGAAAAGCCCCAACTTTCTTTTTTTAACCATAAGGTAAAATCAGTCTCAGCTGTTGCGACAAAAAATGGATTTCCATAGAATTTTTTTGCTCGATATTCATTTAGTTCTTTTGTTTTACCGTTAAGATATGTTTCCATTCTTGATCCTTCATCAGTATCGCAAATTGAGTCAACTGCTCCAAAACGAATTTTTACTTCATTATTAATACCATCTAATGTAATTAAAGTTCCATTTCTATCTTGAAGGATCGACATAACTTCATAATAATCATCAGGAATGTCATTATTATAATTTTTAATTTCCATATCGTAATTTTCCTCTTATTTTCTAAAATTTTATTTATAACTTATAAGTAATATAACAATTTTAAAAATGTAATTCAATAATAAGCAATTAACAAAATGTAACTAAAGATTTTATAACAAGATTAATCATTAGATTTTCTTTTATGGATTATTAATAAAAAAGTAGTATATATTAGTGTTAATATAATTAAACAGCATGAAATTATAATAAGTATAAAACCAGTTGAACTAATATCTGTATTATCTATAAAAGCATATATTTGACTAGATAATCCTTTATATATAGGACCATTAGGTTTGTTATATGTATAGGGATTTATTGCATAGGCATAAATGATAGTATATATAATAAATCCAATTGTTATAAACCATGCTGCAATGGCTATTTTAGTTTTAACTGATAAATTTTTAAACTTTAATAAACTATTTTTTATTTTATTTGTCTTAGATTTTACACTGAGTACGTCATTATCAATCTTATTGTCTAATAAATAATCAGTTGTAACATTAAAGATTGAAGCAATTTGTTTAATTCTTCCTATTTCTGAATCACAAATGTTACACTCCCATTTGGATACAGTTTGTCTTGATACATCAAGTAGGAAAGCGAGTTCTGATTGACTCATTTTATGTTCTGTCCTTAATGCTATTATTTTATTTCCTACATTCATATATTTTTACCTCCTGAAAATATATTATTAAAATAAATAAAGGAATGTATTCGTTAAAAATGGAATATCAAGAAAAGTATACTGTTGTTGATATTGCTGAGATGAGTTTTCTTAGAATTCCATTTCCTTTATATGCTATTGATGCTGACCAAAAAATGAGTATTAATTCTGTATCATCTTCTGATTTTTCAAATGTTAACGTCGATTTTTTAAGAACAAAACAGTTAATAAATGATTTTCAAAATCGATTAAATGTTTATTCTAAAATTGAAGAGGATGAAAACTAAATGACGCTATATTACAAGGGTAGTAAGCTAATTTTAAATTATAATAATAATGTTTTAAATATTATAAATGAATAAACTATAACATTTAATAAATAAAGAAAGGTCCTTACTTGAATTGTAAAGACATTGTTTTTATAAAATTTGTTTATCATCAAGATTTTCTCTTGCAATGGCTAGCATAAGCTTAATTCGGTTTTCTTGATTAACCTTTGTAGCAGATGGATCATAGTCGATAGCTACAATATTAGCATGAGGATTATGTTCTTTAATTGTTTTCATAACACCCTTACCACAAATATGATTTGGTAGACAGCCAAAAGGCTGAGCACAAACAATATTTGTATAGCCTAGCTCACAAAGCTCGACCATTTCAGAGGTAAGTAGCCAGCCCTCACCCATTTTAGCTCCATGGCCAATGACACCATTACACATTTCCTTGGTTTCTGTAAAAGGATTCATTGGTGTAAATTTAGTATTTTCTTTAATGGCATTTATCATAAGCTTTTCACGACGCTTAAAGTACCATATAACTAAGCGATTAATTAAGGCTGCTTTAGTTCCACGTTTGTAAATCTTTTTATCATATAGGGCGTTGTAGCAACAATAGAAGGCAAAGCCTAAAACACCGGGTACCATTACCTCAGCATTTTCGCTAATGAGGAAGTCCTCAAGACCATTATTTCCTAGGGCGGCATATTTGATATAAATTTCACCAACAATACCAACACGAGGCTTAATTTCCTGGGTTAATTCAACTTTATCAAAATCTTGGGCTATAAGACACATATTTTTCTTTATTTCGTGGTATGATGAGCCTTTATTTTGATAAAACATTTCTCTTATATCATGGACCCATTTATTAACAATCTTTTGTGAATCGCCCTTGTTTTTTTCATATGATCTAGCTTTGTTATTTAAATACATAATAAAGTCACCATAGCATAAGGCAGCTACAACTCTTTTAATTAAAGAATAGGTTATTTTGAAGCCTGAATCCTTTTCTAGGTTAGCCGCGTTTAATGATACAACAGGGATATAGCCGTATCCTGCCTTTACTAAGGCTTTTCTTAAAAGGTGAATATAGTTAGATGCACGGCATCCTCCACCTGTTTGAGTAATTAAAAGGGCTACATGGTCTAAATCATCACGGTGATTTAGGGCATCAATAAATTGGCCAATTACAAGTAAAGCAGGATAGCATGTATCATTGTGAACATATTTAAGTCCCTCTGCGGCACATTCAGGACCTTTATTCTTTAAAATTTCTGTTTTATAGCCACAGCTATTTAAAGCATTTTCAAATAAGGCAAAATGAATATCAAGCATTGAAGGAATTAAAATAGTATGTGTTTTTTTCATTTCTTGAGTAAATTTAGGATATTCAACCTTAATATCATCAGTATTAATCATGATTGGCCTCCTTTTCTTGCTTTAGAGCTTCAAATAAAGAACGTAGTCTTATTTTTACAGCTCCTAAATTGGTAATTTCATCAATTTTAATTTGGGTATAAATTTTACCATGACGCTCAAGAATGTCTTTGCATTCATCAGTTGTAACGGCGTCAAGTCCACAGCCGAATGATACAAGCTGAACAAGGTTCATATCAGGCTGGTTAATAACATATTTAGCAGCTGCATAAAGTCTAGCATGATATGTCCATTGGTTAAGAACATTTACAGGGAATTTCTCTTCAAGATAAGCAATTGATTCTTCTGTAACAATTGCAACATCAAAACCAGCAATTAGTTTATCAATACCATGATTAACCTCAGGATCAACATGGTAAGGACGTCCAGCAAGAACAATAATTTGCTTTCCCTCCTTGCGAGCTTCTTCAATAATTTCTTTACCTCTAACTCTAATGTCTGCTAGGTGGTATTTATATTCGTAATAAGCTTTTTTACTTGCTTCCTTTATTTCCTTCATCGTAATATCATTAAAATATTTCTTTAGAATTTCATAAATAGATTTTTCAAATTTACGTTCATCAAAGATACCTAAATAATCACTTATGAATGTTATATTTTTAATGGCCTTAACATTATTTTTAATGTTTTCAGGATAGTATGCTACAATCGGGCAGTTATAGTGATTATCACCCTTATGCTCATCAATATTATAAGACATACAAGGATAGAATATAGTTTGAATGCCATCACCTAAAAGCTTCTCAATATGACCATGAACAAGCTTGGCTGGATAGCAAACAGTATCAGAAGGAATGGTATGTTGGCCGGATGTAAATAGCTTAGCGTTTGAAAATCCACTATTTATAACTTCAAAACCAAGGCTTGTAAAGAAGGTATGCCAGAAAGGTAAAAGCTCATAGTTATTTAAAACAAGAGGAATACCAATTTTTCCACGTTTTCCTTCTTTAGGCTTATAGCTTTGAAGTCTATTCTTTATATATTCATAAAGATTAAGACTTGAAGATCTAGCAATTCCGTTAGTTAATGGTTTTTCACAACGATTACCACTGATAAATTTCTTAGAATTAGCACCAAAGCTATTAACTGTTAGACTACAACGATTATTACATAATCCGCAGTTTACAAATTTAACTTCATGCTTGAAGCTTTTTAATTGTTCAGGTGTTAAAATAGAAGAATTTAAAAGACCTAAATCCTTAGCATACAAGGCGGCACCATAAGCCCCCATAAGTCCTGCAATGTTAGGACAAACAACATTTAGGTTAAGCTCTCGTTCGAAGGCTCTTAAAACCGCTTCATTATGGAAGGTTCCACCCTGAACTACAACGTGCTTGCCAAGGGAATCTACATTAGTCGCTCTAATTACCTTATAAAGAGCATTTTTAACAACAGAAATAGAAAGACCAGCAGAAATATTATCAATAGTAGCTCCATCTTTTTGTGCTTGCTTAACAGATGAATTCATAAATACAGTACATCTTGAGCCTAAATCAACAGGCTTTGGTGCTAAAAGCCCCATTTTAGCAAAATCCTCAATTTGATATCCTAAAGCATTGGCGAAAGTCTGAAGGAAAGAGCCACAACCAGAAGAACAGGCCTCGTTTAAGAAGATATTAGAAATAACACCATGCTCAATCTTAAAGCATTTTATATCTTGTCCTCCGATATCAATGATGAAATCAACTGATGGCATAAAATGCTTTGCAGCTTTGAAGTGAGCCATTGTTTCAACAAGACCACCATCAAGATTAAAGGCATTTTTAATAAGCTCCTCACCATATCCTGTAGAAGAGGCTCCTACAATATGAATATAAGGATGCTCAGTATAGATATCATTTAATATATTTTTGAATAAATCAACAGGATTTCCTTTATTTGATAAATATTTAGAGTAACGAATATTTAGATCTTCGTCAATTAAAACCATTTTTAAAGTTGTTGAACCACTATCAACACCTAAGTATAAAGGCTTTGTGTAGTTATCAAGTGGTAATGTTTTAACATTATCCTCAGCATGACGCTTACGGAATTTTTCAAGATCAGCTTGTGATTCAAAAAGAGGAGCATTAAAACCAATTTTAGAATTAGAATGGTAGTTTTCAATTTTGCCTATTACTTCAGTGATATTATAGTCATTAGTTGCACAAAATGCTGCACCTAAAGCTACAAAGTATAATGAATTTTCTGGACAAAAGCCATTTAGGTGAAGTGATTCATTAAAGCTTTCTTGAAGCTCTGATAGGAATGTTAATGGTCCTCCTAAATAAGCAACCTTACCAGTTATTTCTCTTCCTTGGGCAAGTCCTCCGATAGTTTGATTAACGACTGCCTTAAAGATAGAAGCGGCAATATCAGATTTAGACGCTCCTTGATTTAAAAGTGGTTGAATATCGGTTTTAGCAAATACACCACAGCGAGATGCGATATTATAAAGCTTTTCATGCTCCTTAGCATAACCATTAATTTCAGTTATATCAACATTAAGAAGGGTTGCCATTTGATCAATGAAGGCACCTGTACCACCAGCACATGATCCATTCATTCTTACTTCCATACCATCAGATAGGAATAATATTTTGGCATCTTCGCCTCCAAGCTCAATAATTACATCTGTACCTGGTATAAGCTTATTTGCAGCTATTCTTGTTGCATAAACCTCTTGAACAAAGGTAATATGGGAACCATTTGCTAGTCCCATTCCGGCAGAACCACTTATTCCAAATTTAAAATTATCTGTGATAATTCCTTTTTTCTTTAAATTATTAAGAATTTCTAAAACATTTTCTTTGATATGAGAATAGTGTCTCTTATAATCTTTTAAAATAATATTTTCATTGTCATCTAGCACAACATATTTAATTGTAGTTGAGCCAACATCTAATCCTAATTTCATAAAATAACTCCTTTAGTAGAATACCAATATAACAAAATAACCTAGTTTATATTATATATAAAAAGGAAAGTAATGTCAATTTATAAAATTTCACAAATATGAAATATGTTTTATAAGTAAACTATTTTTTGGTCTATAATTATATTATGAAAATGTTATATTTTATTAAAAAAATGAATTTTAAGACTTAATTAATTGAAATTATTTGATAAAAATTTTTTTAGAATATAAATTTATTGTAAGAAGAACAAATTTAGAGTATAATAAAATAAGAAAATTATATTAAAAATGAGGTTGTTTTTATGAGAAAATATAAATTATTTAGCATATTGGCTATGTTTATTATAGGTATAATTACACTTGCAAGTTGTAGCAGTAAGATTACCGCAACAGGTGAGTTAATAGTATTAGACCAAACAAGATATACTTTAACAATTAAAGCTTCGTTAAATGATGAGGCAAAGGAAGTAACACAAGGATCTGTTCAAATTCAATTGTATAATGCTGATGGAGATAGAAAGACTACATCTAATTGTGATAAGCTAGGTGGTACTAGTGATGATGCTACTCAGCAGGTTACAATTCAATCACTTGATGAAAACACTCCTTATACTGTTAAGCTTGTATGTACAATAAAGGAACATCAATATACAATCGCACAAATTGAAGCTAAAACAAATAAGGCAGGATCGTCTCATACAGAGGCCATTCATATTACATCAGCTGATGATTTTTCAAAAATGGCTAATGATTTAGATGGTTATTATATTTTGGACAATGATATTGCTCTTGGGACTGGTAATGCAGAAAATGAAGGAATTACTGAGATTGAAAAGGGCGACTTAAAGGAATGGACACCTGTTTTCTCTTCATCATCATCAAAGGCTTTTACTGGTACATTTGATGGAAACGGCCATACAATTTCAAATTTCAAGCAAACATCATCTACATCTGATTATGGATTCTTTGGTTATTTAGCTGAAGGTGCTCAAATTAAAAATATTAATTTTGAAAATGTATATCTTAATATGACAAGATATAGCGATACTTATATTGGTGTAGTAGCTGGAAGAGCAGAGTCTGGTTCATCAATTGAAAATGTAAAGGTTTCAAATTTAAAAATTAAGGTTTCTACATCTTCAACAAGTGGAAAAACTTTCTATGTTGGTGGTCTTATTGGACAAAACACAGGGGGAAGTATTATAAATTCTACAGTTGAGAATCTTGACTTAAATATTGAAAGAGGAAAAGTTGTTTACGCTGGTGGTATTGCGGGACAAAACGCAATGGCTGAAGGTAAATGGATTGAAAATTGTGTTGTAACAGGTAAAATTACAATTAATCAAGAATATAATAATTCTTCTGATTTTACAACAAGTACGGAAATTGTTCAGTTAATTGGTGGTGTTGTTGGTAAAAATGATGGAAGAATCAGAAACACTATTTCTTATGTTAATATTGATTCTAAGTTTAATCTTGATGATAATATTGTAGATAAGGTTTATGCTAATAAGGATTCTGAGGATAAGAGTGAGGATGCTGAAAAGGAATGGAAGATTAACAATGAGATTAATGTAGCAATTGGATCATTTGCAGGATATAACAAGGGTGTTATTAGAAGTTCCGCTGCAACTGGTTCTATTTCCTTTGAATCATATAATGCATACAATGTAGCTATTGGATTATTCTGTGGCTTTAATGTATCCGAAATTCAGCCTTCAATTAATCATGTTGCATATTTTGGGGAAGGAAGAACAGTATCGGTTAAATTAACTTCAAAAGAGATTGCGGAGGAAAATCCTAAACATACTAAGACTCCTGAATATGATAGAGTATTTAAAATTACAATGACAGGTAAGGAAGAAAATAATCAAAATTATTTTCAATTACCTACAACATATTTAAGGTCAAGCTGTGAAGAGAGTTTCGGAAAAAGTACTGAAATCAGTCAATTTAAAGGAACAGAAATTGATGCATATAATGCTGAGGAATTTAACCAATTAATAGCTAAACTTCAAGAACTTTTCTAGTTTGGCAAAAAAGCGTCTAGATAATACTGGGCGTTTTTGTTAATATTAGCTAAAATTAATGAAATAGGTGATATGATGGGATTAATGATATATAATTCACTAACGAATAAAATAGAAGAATTTAAAACACATGAGCCAGGGATTGTAAACATGTATGTTTGTGGACCAACCGTTTATGATTATATTCATATTGGTAATGCTCGGCCTGTGATTTTTTATGACATGCTAAAAAATTATTTAGAATATATAGGCTATAAGGTCAATTATGCATCTAATATTACAGATGTAGACGATAAAATTATTAATAAAGCCTTAGAACAAGGTGTGTCAGAAGAAGAAATTGCTAAAAAATATGAGGATGCATATTTTAAAAATTGTAATGACCTGGGTTCTAAAAGACCAACCTTTGTTCCTCACGCAACAGCGTATATTAAAGAAATGCTTGATTTTATTGGTCAGTTAGTCAATAAAGGATATGCATATGAGGTTAATGGTGATGTTTACTTTAGAGTTAATCATCTTGACTCATATGGAGTTTTATCTAATCAGGTCCAAGAAGAACTTCAAAATGGTGTTCGTAAGGATGTGGATACTAAAAAAGAAAATCCGCTTGATTTTGTTTTATGGAAAAAAACCAATGTTGGAATTAAATGGCCATCAATATATGGCCCTGGTCGTCCTGGATGGCACACTGAATGCGTATGTATGATTGATAAAATTTTTAATCATAAAATGATTGATATTCATGGCGGTGGAATGGATTTAAAGTTCCCTCATCACGAAAATGAAATTGCCCAAGCAAAAGCTATGTATGGTAATACGCTTGCATCATATTGGATGCATGTTGGTCGTTTAAATCTAAAGGGTCAAAAAATGTCAAAATCTTTAGGTAATGTAATTCTTGTAAATGATTTTAAGACTCAAGAGGATTTAATGAGTTTAAGACTTTTAATTGTAACTCAACCATATCGTAATTCAATTAGCTATGATGAAGAGCTATTTAATCAATATAAAAAGGAGTATGATAAATTTACGAGGGCTTATAAGAATGCCATGCTAGCACTTGATTATAACAATTATAAAAGTAATGAGGTTATAAAAGAGGATAAGGAAACATTTATAAATTATATGAATCAAGATTTAAATTGTCAAAATGTAATGAGTCTTGCAAGTAGTTTATTAAAGGAACTTAATAGTGCAACAAGAGCTGGCAATTTAGATGTTATAGCTAAAAAAGCTAATATGATTAAACAAATAATGGATGTTTTTGGAGTAATGATGCCATATACACCTTTAAATGATGAAACAAGAAAGATATATAATGAATGGGTTCAAGCTAAAAGTGTTAAAAATTTTGAAGAGGCTGATAAACTTAGAGCAGTTTTAACTGAGGCTGGTGTTATTTAATGGATGCTAAGCTATATAATGGCTTAACCCTTGCGTATATTGGTGATAGTGCTTATGAGTTATATATAAGGAAACATTTGCTAAAATTAGGATATACTAAAGTTAATGATTTACATAAGCATGCGATTAAATATACTAGTGGAGAAGCTCAAGCATCAGTAATTAGATATTTTAAAGAAAAAAATCTTTTATCTGATGAAGAATTGCAGTATTATAAAAGAGGAAGAAATTCTAATGTTTTAAAGGTAAGAAAAAATATTGATCGTATCGATTATCTTGAAGGAACAGGATTTGAAGCTTTAGTTGGATATTTATATCTTTCAGGTTATTATGATAGAATGAATGAAATATTTGATGAAGCAATAAAGTATATAGAGTTAGGTGGTGATCAGCATGAGTAATGAAAAAGATTATGAAAATAAAGTTAATAATGATGATGATGCAATTGATGCTGAAATCGTTGATGATGAATTAAAAAATGAAGAGACTGGCTTTTCATTCGGTCAAGTAGATGATGAAAATAATGAATCTATAAATGATGTAAATGAAGAAACTTCTGATGAAGAACAAGAAGAGCAATTATCTGAGGATACAAATTACGATGCTGATGAAAGGGAATCTTTTGACTCTTCAGAAGAGGATTCAAAAGAATTAACTGAAAATTTAGAAGAATTAAATGAAAGTCCGGATTCAAATAATGATTCAAGTGATGATGAAGATGCAAGTGCTAGCAATGACGAAGCTGATTTTAAAGAAAACTTCCGTGATGAAATTGAGGCTATCAAAGAAGAAAAACGCCGTCAGGCTTTAGAACAAAAAAATGCTGAAATTGCTCAAAAGCGTAAGGAACGTGAGCGTCAACAGCTTTTAAAGGAAGAAAAAAAGCTTGAGGCGCAAAAAGAACGACAACGTAAGTTTGAAGAAATGGCTCAAAAAAGAGCGGTTGAGCATAATAAGAGCGAAGAAGAAAAAAGTGTCGCTCAAGCTCAAAAAAGACGTGATAAGATTGTCTCTTCACCTAAACTTGCTAAAAAGCTTAGAAAGAAAAACCTAGAGATTGAGCGCTATGAGCCGGATATAAATGTTGGTCTTACAGAGGAACAAATTGATAAACGTATTTCAGCCGGATTAAACAATTACAAATCGATGGGTTCGACTAAAACAATTTCACAAATTATAATTGGAAATATTGTTACGCCATTTAATATTTTAATATTTATAATCGCTGGATTTTTAATTTCTGTTAATAGTATTAAGGATTTAACCTTCCTTGTTATTGTTCTTCTTAATTTAGTTATTGGTATCATTCAAGAAATAAGTGCTAAAAAAACAATTGATAAGCTTACTTTAATTTCAGCACCAACTTGTGATGTGCTTCGTGATTCAAAATTTCAAGAGGTTACTATTAACGAGGTTGTACTTGATGATTTAATAAGATTAAAAACGGGTAAGCAAATTTGTTCAGATAGTATTGTTGTTGAAGGGCAAATAGAGGTTAATGAATCACTATTAACTGGTGAGGCAGATGCAATTATTAAGAAGCCAGGTGACATTTTATATTCTGGTTCGTTTGTTGTTTCTGGCACTTGTATTGCCCGTGTTGATAAGGTTGGAGACGATAATTATATTGAACGCTTAACTGGTCAAGCAAAACAATATAAAAAGCCTAATTCAGAATTATTAAAAGCATTAAATAAAATAATTTTAGTAATGGGTATTTTAACTGTTGTTATTGGTGTTAGCTTGTTCTTTATTCAGTATTTAAGAACAGGTCTTGATTATGAAACATCAATTCGTAAAACAGCTGGTGCGATGATTGGTATGATTCCATCCGGACTATATCTTGTAACTTCAGTTGCTTTAGCAGTTGGCGTCTTAAGACTTGCTAAAAATAATGTTTTAGTTCAAGAATTATATTGTATTGAAATGCTTGCTCGTGTAGATGTTTTATGCCTTGATAAAACTGGTACAATTACTGACGGAACAATGAATGTTCGTAATGTAATTGATTATGATATTATTGGCAATTTATCAACTAAGGATATTGTATCAGCAATGCTTAATGCAACAAACGACCAAAATTTAACAAATGTAGCTTTGGAAAATAAATTTGGCCGTGCAAAAAGAATTAAGCATACGGATATTATTCCCTTTTCTTCTCAAAGAAAATATAGTGCAGTCACCTTTGATGGTATTGGTACAATTGTTTTAGGTGCTCCTGAATTTGTATTGAAGGCTAATTATAAGTTTGTTGCGGCTGATGTAAATAAAGCTGCTAAGGAAGGATATCGTGTTCTTGTTATTGCTCATACAAATGAAGCAATAAAGGATGGTGCACTTCCTAAGGTAGAATTAGAACCGGTATCTCTTATTTTAATTGAGGATAACGTAAGACCTGATGCAATTGATACAATTTCTTACTTTAAGGAAGCTGGCGTTGAAGTTAAGGTTATATCTGGTGATAATCCTGTTACTGTATCAAAGGTAGCAGAAAGAGCTGGTATTACTAATGCTGAAAATTATATTTCACTTGATGGTTTAACAGATACAGAGGTTGTTAGAGCCGCGTCTAAATATACTGTATTTGGTCGAGTTAGCCCTGGACAAAAACGTCTACTTGTTAAATCTTTACAGGAATTAGGACATAAGGTTGCGATGACCGGTGATGGTGTTAATGATATTCTTGCCCTAAAGGAGGCTGATTGCTCTATTGCGGTAGCTTCTGGTAGTGAAGCAGCACGTAATGTGTCCCATCTGGTTCTTTTAGATTCTAATTTTGGTTCAATGCCTCGAGTTGTATCAGAAGGACGTCGTGTTATTTCTAATATTGCTAAGGTTGCTAAACTTTATTTGACAAAGACAATGTTTAGTTTACTTCTTGCTATTGTTGCATTAATTAGAGGTTCATACCCAATTAGTACTAATCAGTTATTAATGATTGATGCATTATGTATTGGTATTCCTTCTTTAGTGCTTGGACTAGAGCCTAATAGGCAAGCAGCACCTAAAAATTTCTTGTCAACGATTATTAAGAGTGCTCTTCCAGGTGCGATTGTTATTGTAATCCAGTCAATATTGGTATTTTTACTTCAAAATCAATTGGATATGACTGGAAGAACCACATCAACAATTATTGTTATAGTTGCTACATTTACATGTATGATGGTTTTATATGAAACATGTAAACCTTTTATAAATAATACACGTAAGATATTATTTGGCGGTGTATTTACAGCATTTGTATTTGCAACGATTTTAGTGCCATCATTCTTTGATTTCGCTCCGATTATCCCTGGTCTAGAATATTATTCAAAGAGCCAAGAGGTAATGACTTGGGAAACGCAGGTTGTATCAGTTTCAGAAGCAAATCATTATACTGTTGATGGATATGTACTTGATGAGCTATGTGTAAAACAATCAGCAACACATTCGGCAGAGGTAGACGCAAATGGATATTTAATTGTTGATACGGTTGTTATTACAGAATATAAGCCAGTTTTACCAACTCTTACAAAAACTGTTAATAATCATTTTGCAATTGGTGCTGCAGAAACAAGCTATATATATAATCCAAATTATCAGTATAATTTATATCCTTCAAGTAATGGTATTGTAAATCTTGTTTATACAGATGGTGTAAATGAGGTAATAATTAATACAGGCTATAATATTTTACCTGAAGTTACAATCAATAATAATTATTACATTGTAAATGGATACCGTACAGATGTTAGAACTGCTGAAACAACTGTTGGAGCTATTACGCTAGATAAGAATTATAATGTATATGTTAATGGCACTCGGATTTATCAATTATTTGAGGGAAAAGGCTTATTAATTTCTTCTACAAACAATCATGTGTGGATTGGTGGAGATGAAACAGAAATCGAATATGATTCATCTTTAACTGATACACTAAAGATTATTGGTAAGGAATATTATATTAATAATAAAAAAACTAACGTTATTTATACTCCAGAAATCAATATAACAGAACAAGGCTATTATATTGTAAATAATAAAATAACTAATTATAAATGTAAGGGTAGTGGAACTTCAATAGTTCAGTCACTTGATGAAAATGGCTATTTGAAAATTGATGGTCTTCAAACTAATATAAAGGTTAAATATTCAAAGGTTGTAGGTGGTCAAGTTAAATCACTACCAATATCTTCAATCTTACTTCTTATTTGTTTATGCTTATCAAGTCATCCTTTAATTTGGTTAATTAAGAGTGTTGTTCCATTCACTAAAAAGCAATGTAAGAAGCTTACAGATGTTTTAAATAAAATTTAGAATAAAATTAAAATAGGGGCTGTAAAAAAATAAATTTCATTGATTGAAGTTTAGGAGCAACAGCTCCTTTTTTTATTTAATTCACC
>OBKS01000162.1_pt1 | contig 74394 bp, 75 predicted proteins | sample 1517381 | NCBI WGS metagenome assembly OBKS01 (sample SAMN04571686, study PRJEB22368) | human gut metagenome | biome: human gut; material: stool | host: Homo sapiens | place: Luxembourg | collected 2012-08-03 | reverse complement strand
CAAGCCACAACCTTAGATTTAAGTAATTTTGATACATCAAAAGTAACAAATATGAGTTATATGTTTTATAATTTTACTAATTTAAAAACAATATATGTAAGTAATAAGTTTAATACTGATAAAGTTACTGACAGCACTAATATGTTTAGTGGCTGTACTAATCTAGTAGGTGGAGCAGGAACAAAATATAATAGTTCTTATGTAGATAAAAAATATGCTAGAATAGATGGTGGTACAAGTAACCCAGGATACTTTACTGATATTGCTGATAAGCCTAGCGAACCTAACTCATTTGCAACTGATTCATGGAAAACTATAATAAATGCAGTTAAAAATAACAATATAGGTAAATATAATGTTGGTGATACTAAAACAATAGATATGGGCACTTATGGAACTCATACACTACGTATAGCAAACACTTCAACACCAAGCGAATGTTCAGGAACAGGCTTTTCACAAACAGCCTGTGGATTTGTACTAGAATTTGCAGATTTAATAACTACGCATCCAATGAATGATAGTGCTACAAATACTGGTGGCTGGCCAGCAACAACAATGAGAACATTTGTAAATGATAGTATATACAATGCATTACCAAGCGATTTAAGAAATTCAATAATGAACACAACAGTGGTATCAGGAATTGGTTCTAGTGATTCCTCTGGTTCTGCCACTTGCTTTAAGTCAACCGATAAATTGTATTTATTAGCTCCAAGAGAGATATATAATAATTATGATGGTACATATGATACAGCAAATAGTTTGACAAGAACATTAGACTATTACATAACTCAAGGAGTAACAACAACTAATTATAGTGGTGCTATAAAAAGAGGTGAAAATATTAGTTATAATCAATGGTGGTGGCTTCGTAATGCAAATTCACAACTTAATTATAGTTTCAGTATGGTTTATGATGATGGTAGTTTTATCAATAACTTTGGTGCTAATCAATCTATAGGCGTATCTCCGGCATTCCGTATCGGCTAACTCTATTAAAATCATACATCAACAATAATTGGTACTAGAAATAGTACCTTTTAAGTGATAAAATAACTTTGGTGAAGAAAATGAAAGTAATAGTTTTAGGAAGTAGTAGTAGTGGAAACTCTACATTTGTTAATATAAATAATATAAAATTCTTAATTGATGCAGGTCTTCCTTTTGGAAAACTTAAAGATGCATTATATGAAATAGGTGAAAATCCTGAAAATTTAGACTTTATAATTGTAACACATGCTCACTCTGATCATGTAAGAAGTCTTCATTCATTTAATAGAGTATATAATACTAAAGTATATATATCAATAGAGACATTTAATGAATATAATAAAAAAGATTATATAAAGAATTATGAATTTTTTGATGAATTTGACAATATTATGGGAATTAAATTTACTAAAATACCTATAAGTCATGATAAAAAAGGATTTGGGTTCGTATTTGAATATGATAATAAATCATTAGTATACATGACAGATACAGGCATGATACATTCTAGATATCATGAGAAACTTAAAAATAAAACAGTTTACTTACTTGAAAGTAATCATGATGTTGAAATGGAAATGAATGGTAAGAAATTTGAATATATTAAATATAGAAATATAGGAGATGAAGGTCACTTAAGTAATGAAGACTGTGCAATGTATTTAAATCATTTTATAGGTCCAGATACAAAAGATATAATGTTAGTTCATATAAGTGAAAATGATAACACATATGAAAAAGCATATGAAGCAAATAGAGAAAGAATAGATCCAAGCATCCCTATTTATATAGCATATAAAGATAAAATTAGTGAAGTAATTGAAGTATAGTAAAAAGTATGTTATCATTACAGTAGAAGGAGTAGAAGATATGAAAAAGAGAAATAATTCTAGTAGTGATGCATTTGTATTAGGTATTTCAATGGGTACATGTTTTGGTATAATGTTAGTCGTATTATCAAATGAAATAATGTATTTTCCATTATGTTTAGTTGCTGGACTTGCTATAGGACTTTCAGTATCAGGAGAAAAAATAGAATTTAAACTTACAAATAAAAAAAAGACTAAAATAAAGCTTGATCTAAATAAAGAATATACTATTAAAACAACACCTAAAAAAATATTATTAAATAGTATAGTATCAACACTTGTTATTGGTATAATATTATTTCTATGTTTAACTTGTTATAGAGAAGGATTTGCTAATATGTTAGCTAGCTTTGGTAATTTTGGTACAGAATATACTTTAGAATGTATACTATTGATATTACCACTTATATTTATATTTGTTGTTATAATTAAAACATTAAAACTTATAGAACAGGTTATGAAAAAGTAATAAAAATATTATTTGAGGCAGTTATGTAAATAATTTGCCTCTTTTCTTTTAAAAGTATTATTAATATGATAAAATTAGATAGGTGAAAAGAAATGTATAGAAAAACTTTTGTAGAAGTAAATATTGATTCTTTAAAAGAAAATGTATCGAATATAATAAAAAAATATAATAATTATAAATATTATATTGCAATGGTTAAATCAAATGCATATGGCCATGGATACTATATTGTTAATGATTTAATAGAAAGTGGTATAAATTATTTTGCAGTGTCATCCTTAGAAGAAGCTATTGAAATAAGAAAATATAATAAAGATATACCAGTATTATGTGTAGAACCCATTGAACTGGATTGTATAGATATAGCAATTAAAAATAATATAACACTTACTATAGTTAGTTATGATTATATAAAGAAATTACTTAATAAAACTAAATCTAAATTTAAAATACATATTAAGATAGATACTGGTATGAATAGACTTGGTATAAGTTCTAAAGATGAATTTAATAAAGTTATAAATCTTATAGAGGAAAATAATAATGTATATTTAGAAGGATTATTTACTCATTTTGCTACTCCTGGTATTAATGATAGATATTTTGATATGCAGGTTCATAATTTTAAAAATATTACAAGTGATATTGATATAAAAAGTATACCAATAGTACATTTAAGTAGTAGTTTTATATTACTTGCTCATCCTAAAATTGAATTTGCAAATGGTGTTAGATTTGGAACTATATTATATGGTTATGATATAAGTCCACATAAGCTTGGGAATGGTCCTAAAGATATACTTAGAAAGATAAGAAATAAATATTTAATAAATAAATATAACATAAGTGAAACATATAGTGATGTTAATATTAAACTTACACCAGCACTAAAAGTCAAAACAAATATTATACAAATTAAATATATACATGCAGGTGATAAAGTAGGATATGGTATGCTTTATACATCAACTAAAGATGAAAAAATAGCAACAATACCTATTGGATTTGATGATGGTATTGGTATATCACATATAAATAGATATGTAATTATAAATAATAAAAAATATCCTGTTATTGGTGAAATATCTATGTGCATGATGAGCATACTAATAGATGATAGTGTAAAATTAGGTGATGAAGTAACAGTTTTAGGAGACGGAATAACACTTGGCATGATATCAAGGTTAAATAATACATCAATTCATAATACACTTGTTAATATAGGTAAAACACTACCTAGAGAGTATATAAAAAATAATAAAATAGTAGCTACAGTAGAATATAGAAGTGAGGTAATAAAATGAGCTTAAAAAGTATGATGTTTAAGAAAGTAAAAGCAATTAATTATGAAAAATTAAATAAGTTAAGTAGTGATATTGCTAAACGTAATAATAAAAGTAAAGGTTATGTTAAAAGAGATATGATTAAAAACTTTATTAAATATGGTATAGGATATACTGATTATTTAAAAGGTGATTATATTAATTTAACAGAAAAACAAAAGAAAACATATGTAACAACTAAGAGTTTTTATAAGATGTTAAAGTATTTAAATGATGAAGATTATATTGCAGTTATGAGAGATAAAATACTATTTAATAAGGTGTTTAGAGAATATATAAAACGTGATTTTCTTGATTTAAGAGTTGCAACTGATGATGATATTAAGAAATTTATAAAAGGCAAAAAACATGTATTTGCTAAACCACCTAAAGACTTTGGCGGACATGGTATTGAAAAAATAAAAGTAAGTGATATTAAAGATGCTAGTATATTACATGTTGAACTTATGAATAAAAGATTATATTTACTTGAAGAAGAAATAATACAACATCCTGAACTTGACAAATTAAATCCTTATGCAGTTAATTCATTTAGAATAGTTACTCTTGTTAAAGATAATAAAGCATATATACTTGCAAATGCTCTTCGTATTAATATTGATGATGCTATTGCTATTGGATGCAGTGATGCATATATGAGACTAAATGAGGATGGGAAAATATGTAGTAGAGTAGTAGATGATGTAGCAAATGTATATACTGAACACCCTATTGCTAAAATTAAGTTTGATACAGTTACTGTTCCTTATGTAAAAGAAGCATTTGATATGGCTTTAAAAGCAGCACTTGAAGTACCTGAGGTTAGATACGTTGGTTGGGATATAGCAATAACTAAAGATGGACCTGTTATTATGGAAGGTAATGAATATCCTAGTTATGGACTTGTTCAATATTACTTATTTAATGATGAACACGAAGGACATTTAGCACAAATATCTAAAATATTAGGTGAAGATGAAATGAAGAAGATGAATCTATGAAAAAATTAAAAAAGAATACATTCATACAAGGAACACTTATTACATCAATTATACTAATTATTATTAAAATATTAGGTGCATTATATGTAATACCTTTTTATGGAATAATTGGTACTAATGGAGGAACACTATATAGTTATGCTTATAATATATATAATTTATTCTTAAATATTTCTACAGCAGGTATACCTATTGCTATATCTATGATAATAAGTGAATATTTAACATTAGATAAGTTAGATGCTAAAGAAAGAGCTTATAAAATAGGTAAAAAGATGATAGGTGTTCTTGCTATAGTATCATTTTTAGTAGTGTTTTTAGGAGCAGACCTAATTGCTAAATTTATAATTAGTGATGTAACTGGAGGTAACTCTATAAGTGATATTGCTACTGTTATAAGAGCAGTTTCTTTCTGCTTAATAATAATACCATTCCTAAGTGTTTTAAGAGGATATATGCAAGGACATAAGTTTATTACTCCAACTTCATATTCTCAGCTAATTGAACAAATTGTTAGAATACTTGTAGTACTTTTAGGTTCATATATAGCAATAAAAGTACTTAATAAAGGCATTACTAGTGGTGTTAGTATTGCATTACTTGGTGCTTTCTTTGGTGGATTATTTGCATACTTATACTTACTTATCAAAGTCAAAAAGAATAAGAGTGAGTTTCCAGTGAGTAAAAAAGAAGATAAGATCACTGACAGAGAAATATCTAAGAAGATACTTAAATATTGCATACCACTTATAATGATATCTATAGTTGATAACTTATATACAATAGTTGATGTTAAACTTATCATAAAAGGATTAAATATGGTAGGATATACTGCTATAGAAAGTGAAATGATGTCTTCATTAGTATCAACATGGGCACCTAAAATATGTACTGTTATTATTGCTATTGCGATATCACTTACGACTAATATAATTCCACATGTAACATCTGCCTTTGTTAAAAAAGATATGACAGAAGTAAATAGAAGATTCAATCAAGCAATAAGCACAATGCTTATAATAACTATACCTATGGCATTAATGTTACTTATTCTTTCAAATGAAAGCTATACATTATTCTATGGTGCTAGTGAATATGGAAGTACAGTACTTAAAGTTTCAGCAATAAGTCATATATTCTTTGGAGTATGGAGTGTAATAAATACATGTCTTCAAAGTATGAGAAAATTTAAAATAGTATATATAAATTCAATCGCAGGTCTAGTATCAAATGCACTTTTGGATATACCACTTATATTAATTTTTGATAGAATTGGCTTACCAGCTTATACAGCAACAATAGTATCAACAATAATAGGTTATTCAATATCAATAACAATCGCATTAATATATCTTAAAAAAGAAATGAAATTTACATATAGACCTACAATTGATTTACTAAAGAAATTAATATTACCATCATTATGTTTAATAGTTCCACTCACTTTATCAAAAGTATTTATTAAATTTAATTATACAAGATTAACTTCAGTTATAAGTCTTGCTATACATGGAATGATAGGTGTAATAATATATTTAACTATCACATATAAAAATGGATCTATTAATGATACAATTGGTAATACATTTATTGATAAGATATTATCAAAATTACATATTAAAACTAAGAAAAATTAAATTCTTAGTTTTTTAATTATCAAATGTGTGTTATATTATTAATGGCAGTAAAAAATAATTAAAGGATGATGATATGAAAAAAAGAGCAATATTAATAGATGGTAATAATCTATTATTTAGAAGTTATTATGCAACTGCATATAATGGTAATTTAATGAAAAATAGCAAAGGATTTCCTACTAATGCACTATTTGGATTTGTTAATATGTTAAATAAAATTATTAATGAAGAAAAACCAGAATACATAATGGTAGCATTTGATACAGGACATAACTTTAGAAAAGATTTATGTGATACATACAAAGATGGTAGAATTGAAACACCAAATGACTTAAAAATACAATTTCCAGAAGCTAAAAAAATATGTACACTGCTTGGAATAAAATATATAGAATGTGATAACTATGAAGCAGATGATATAATTGGTACATTTGCTCGTATGGCAGATGAAGATAAGAATTATAATGCAACTATTATCAGTAGTGATAAAGATTTATTACAACTTATTAGTGATGAAGTAGATGTGAAATTATTAAAACAAAAAGATTATATTCTTATGAATGAACAAACTTTCTTTGAACATTATGGAATTAAACCTATTAGAATGATAGATTTAAAAGCACTTATGGGAGATCCTAGTGATAATATACCAGGAGTAAAAGGAATAGGTGAAAAGACAGCATTAAGTCTACTTGTTAAATATGATACTCTTGAAAACTTATATAATCATTTAGATGAACTTACTCCAAAAACAAAAGAAAAACTACTTAATGATAAAGAAAGTGCATTCTTTTCATATAAACTTGCTACCATATATAAAACAATAGATTTTGATTATACATTTGAAAGTATAAAATATAATAAACCTGATATAACAGGATTAATAGAAAAATATAGAGAACTTGAATTTAACTCATTTCTAAAGAATTTAAGTGTAAATAATGAAGAAAATAATAATGAAACACCATATGAAATAGTTAAAACAAAAATAAACATAGAAGGTATTAAAAGTTTATATATAGAATTAGATGATACTAATTATCATAAAGCAAACTTTATAGGAGCATCAATATATGATGGTAAAAAAGCATATTACTTTGATTTACCAAGCTTACTCTTAAATAGTGATTTACTTAAAGATATAACTGCTACTTTTGATAATAAAAAGAATATAGTATTTCTAAATAGATATAATATAGATATAAATGATCCATTTGATATATTTATAGCAGCATATCTTCTTGAATATAATGTTAAAGATGATATAGCTTATTTATCAGCAGCGTTTAATAAAAATATAGCTTTTTATGATCAAATAGTAAGTAAAAAGAATATATTAACTCCTGAATCAATAAGAAATTCAATAGTATGTAAAGCAAAATTTATATATGAGACATATCAAGAATTTAAAGATAAATTAGTAACTGAAGAACTTGATAACTTATATATTGATATAGAAGGACCACTTATTCATATATTAGCTAATATGGAAATAAATGGTATAAGTGTCAAAACAGATGTAATAGATAAACTTAAAAATGAACTTAATGAAAAAATAGTATTATTAGAAAATAAAATACATGAAGAAGCAGGGATGGATTTTAACATAGGCAGTCATAAGCAAATGGGAGATGTACTTTATAATAAACTTATGTTACCAAAGGGTAAAGGCAAGAATGCTATGTCTACTTCACATGAAGTATTAATTAAATTAAGACATTTAAATCCTATAATAGATGATATATTAGACTATAGAGCATTAACTAAACTAGTTTCTACATATTTAGAAACATTCAATAGCTATGTTATGGAAGATGGTAAAATACATACAATATATAAGCAAACAGGTACTAGAACAGGTAGACTTTCTAGTGTAGAACCTAATTTGCAAAACATACCAGTTAGAAGTGAAGAAGGAAAACAAATAAGAAAAGCATTTATACCAAGCGAAAACTCTTATTTACTTTCAAGTGATTACTCTCAAATAGAACTTAGAGTACTAGCTCATATAAGCAATTCAAGAAGCTTAAAGAATGCATTTATTAATGGAGAAGATATACATACACATGTAGCAAGTGATATATTTGATGTTCCTGAAAGTGAAGTTACTAAGAACATGAGAAGAACCGCTAAAGCCGTTATATTTGGTATTGTTTATGGTATAAGCGGTTATGGGCTAGGTGAAAACCTAGATATAAGTCCAAATGAAGCAAAAAAATATATAGAAAAATATTTAACTTTATATCCAGAAGTAAATGAATATATGACAGAAATAGTCAAAAAAGCAAAAGAAACATCTTCCGTTAGAACATTACTTAATAGAAAAAGAACAATTGATGAACTTAATAATACAAATTATATGATTAGACAAATGGGAGAAAGAATAGCATTAAATACACCAATACAAGGAACAGCAGCTGATATATTAAAGCTAGCTATGATAAGAATTGATGAAAAATTAAAAGAAGATAATCTCAAAACAAAAATGTTACTTCAAGTACACGATGAACTAATATTTGATGTACCAGATGATGAACTTAATATAGTAATAGACATTGTAAGAGAAATAATGGAAAATGTTTATAAATTATCTGTACCATTAAAAGTAGAAATAGATTATGGTAGAGATTGGTATGAAGCAAAGTAAGAAGATTAATTCTTCTTTTTTCTTGAATTTATATTGAAAAATACTATAACAATTGATATAATTTTTTATAGAATAGGATGTGTAAAAATGAAAATAAATAAATCATATTTAATATTAATAATATCAGTTTTAATATTATTAATAGGAGTATCATTTGCTTATTTTAGTTTAGAAATAACAGGAAATGATACAGCTAAATACAATACAATAACAACAGGTGCTCTAAAACTTACCTTTACTGATACTAATGCTTTAACACTAACTGATGCTCTTCCAGGAGATTCAGCAACAAAAACAATATCTGTAAAAAACACCGGTACAATAGATACAAGTTACAATATTGTATGGAAAGAACTTACTAATACAATTACAAATGATGAATTAGTTATAGAAGCAACATGTAAAAGATTAAATAGTTCAAATACTGAAGAAGGTACTTGTGAATCTATACCACAAAAAGCAGTTTCTTCAAATAAATTAAAACTAAATATTCCAATAGAACCGGGTATCACACACGAATACACTTTAAAACTAACATTTATAGATACAGGATCAGTTCAAAATTATAATAAAAATAAAACTTTTGAAGGTAAGCTTGGTATAACAGAATCTTCAGTAAAGACAGTTTATTGTACATATGATGGTGAACTTACTCAAGGCGCTGAGTATGTTAATGGTCAGTATACTTATAAGTATATGCAGGAAGGAGGATATGATGGTCTAGGACAAGTATGGCAAGATATAACTTCTGATGGTTGGGGTGTGCAACTTACTGATATAGCAAGTACTGATGCAGTAACAAGTGAAGTTTGTACATATATAAATAATAAGCCAATAACTTCTATGTCATATATGTTTTATAAAAGTCAAGCCACAACCTTAGATATAAGTAATTTTAATACGTCAAACGTAACAGATATGAGTAGTATGTTTGGGAATAGCGAAGCCACAACCTTAGATGTAAGTAATTTTGATACATCAAACGTAACAGATATGAGTAGTATGTTTGGGAATAGCGAAGCCACAACCTTAGACGTAAGTAATTTTGATACATCAAATGTAACAAATATGAACGGTATGTTTTGGAATAGTCAAGCCACAACATTAGATGTAAGTAATTTTGATACATCAAAAGTAACTGATATGTCTTATATGTTTGAGGATAGTAAAGCTACGACATTAGATTTAAGTAATTTTGATACATCAAACGTAACAAGGATGATAAATATGTTTTATAATAGTCAAGCCACAACTTTAGATTTAAGTAATTTTAATACATCAAACGTAAAAAATATGAGTAGTATGTTTTGGAATAGTAAAGCTACAATCTTAGACGTAAGTAATTTTGATACATCAAACGTAACAGATATGAGTAGTATGTTTGGGAATAGCGAAGCCACAACCTTAGATTTAAGTAATTTTGATACATCAAATGTAACAAATATGAACAGTATGTTTTTGAATAGTCAAGCCGCAACCTTAGATGTAAGTAATTTTGATACATCAAATGTAACAAATATGAATGAAATGTTTTATAATAGTCAAGCCGCAACCTTAGATTTAAGTAATTTTGATACATCAAACGTAAAAAATATGAACAGTATGTTTAAAAATGCTACAAATCTTAAAACTATATATGGAAGCAGTAAATTTGTAACAACTGCTGTAACTAGTAGCACTAATATGTTTTATGGTTGTACTAAACTAATAGGTGGAGCAGGAACAAAATATAATAGTTCTTATGTTGATAAAACTTATGCTAGAATAGATGGTGGAACAAGTAATCCAGGATACTTTACTGCTAAAAATTAATATAAATAATAACAAATAAATATAAATATAATATGGAGATGTTTCTATGAATGAAAAGGAAATGATAATTAATCTTAGAAGAGAGTTATATGAGTATTTAAATACTAAAAGTACTCATATTAATATGTCCGACTATATCTAAATCTAAAAAAGAAGAAAAACAGGAAGAAAAAGTTGAATCTAAAGGATATGTTTCTTCATATAAAGATAAGGATATTAAGAGATTTGATGAAATTAATAATGAAATATGTAATATGAAAGAAAGATATTTCAAAATGAATCAATATGATCCTGAAGCAGTTAATCTTCGTAAGAGAATATATGACTGGTGTAAGAAAAGAGAAACTGTAGTGCAAACTGTATGTGGTTTTGTACTTGAATTTGCTGATATAATAATAGACCATGCAATGAATGACAATGATACAAATAATGGAATTTGTTAGCACCAAAAGAGATATATACAAATTTTTCTAATAGTTATGATACATCAACAGATTTAACAAGACAGTTGGATTATTATGCAGTTCAAGGAGTAACAGTGAACAGCAATAGCGGAGCAATAAAGAAAAATGGAACTAGCGATTTAATGTGGTGGTATCGTACAGCTGATCCTTATTATGATTCCAGTTTTATAGGTGAAGGTACCACGGGTAGTTACATAAGAAGCGATTATGCTAATTCTGCAAACGGCGTTTCCCCAGCATTTAGAATAGGCTAATCAAAAAATATCAGGATATCACTAATCCTGATTTTCTTTTATATAAACTGGAATATTTTGTATTTCTTGTTTTCTTATGTCTTCATAAATATATGAATAAAGATCAGTAACTCTTTTTTCTATTCTTAAAGCATCATATCTAGTATTATATTTATTAAGAATAGGTATATCTATTTCACTCTTAATTTCATTTAAATAACTTCTCCCTTTTTCAGTGAATCCAAGAATTCTTATATATTCTAAATATCTTACTTTCTTATTATCTTCTTTAGTAAAAGAACAAAATATATGATTTAACATTCTTGATATTTTATTATAAGTGTATCTTTTAGTTTTAATATTTTTGATAAGTTCATCTAATGAATTAGATCTCTTTATAGCTTTCTTAATTCTTGTATCAAGCCCTTCATCTACATCTACATATTTTTCTAAATTATCTTCTGATAATATTTTATATTTTAAACATTCAAAATACTTTGTTTCAAGTACTTTATCTTTTAATATTTCATATACATTACTAGGAACTTTATCTTGTATATTTTGTTTATTTAAAAGTCTTGTTCTTATATTTGAAGCAGATACTATTTTAGAATCAGAATCTAAGTCATGATAACTACTTGTTCTTTTAATATTATAAGTATCCATAAAGTAACCATTTCTATATATTTCCTTTAAATAACTAAGAGCAAGTATATCATTAGGTTCAGTTATAGTAACGTTACAAAGTTCATTAAGTGCTTTATTAAGTGCAGTAGGGTAACTCACTCCTTCATTTAAATATTTTTTAGTTATTATATCAAAATTAATATCTTTAACTTGATATCTAGCAGCTTTTTTAATACTCTCTATGTCTTCACGTTCACTTCCAAAACATAATACATCAACATATAACTTATTTAATAAAGCAACAGAATATTTCGCAAATATATCACTACTTTGTGTTCCATAAACATAAGGAAGTTCAATAACAATATCAACACCATTTAAAAGTGCTACTTTTGTTTTTTCCCATTTATTTAATACAGAAAGTTCTCCTCTTTGAGTAAAAGAACTATTTAAACAAGCAATTATTATAGAATCATTATATCTTTTCTTAATCTTATTAATTTGATATAAATGCCCATTATGAAATGGATTATATTCACACACTATTCCTACTACTTTTCTCATTACTACTATAATCTCCTTACTAATGATTTTACTGATGCAGTTTTCCTAATACCATTTCTATAAAGAAGTGGATTACTATTAATCATTCTATATCCATTATATCTTAATAACATATTTTTATCAAAAAAATCATTTCCAACTGTATATATTGCTTCTTCAGTTATACTTTCTTTACAAGCTATAATATCAATGCCATCAACTTTATCCATCTTTTCACTAAAAACAAGTAAATGAAAGAATGGAGTAGAGCATAAATAATTTAATTCTTCTTGTATTTGATTTAACTTATCTAAATTATCTGTATTAATAGTACAAATAATATCACATACTTCGTTTAAATCAGTTGTTATATTACCATAAAAGTCCTTGAATAATATGCGTTTTAATATACCTAATTTATTTAAATATTTTAATGTTTTTAATAAAGAACTATTAAGTACAGGATGAAAGAATATTATATTGTCATCTTTATCAAATACAACACCACCATTATTACACACTAAATAATTATATGGTATTTTATATTTATCTATTTCTCTTTTAAGTGAATTAAAACTTCTTGCTGATGCAAGTGAAAATATATTACCACTATCTATAAATCTTTTTACAGCATCAATATTACTATCAATAACACTTCTATTATTATGAATATTAAATGTACCATCATAGTCACTAACAAGTAGTTTTTTCACAATTAAACCCCTCTTTTATATATAATATATTTGCTCTTTCTTTTGATTAAGTATATGCTAATTATAACAAAAAAGTATAAAATATACAATTTTATTATGAAAATACTTAATTTCTCTTGATATTTTTCTTATTTTATGAGAAAATACATAAGCAAATGAAAATTTATAGCATTATTAAGGGAGGAATAAAAATGAAATTAAATATTACTTTATTCGGTGCTTTACCTTTTAGAAGAATTAGTAAAACTGCTAAAAGACAAAGAAGAACTCATTTAAAGAAAACAGCTCCTACTGTATCAACTTGTAGTAATTGTGGAGCAACAGTAGCACCACATAGAGCTTGTACTAAATGTGGATACTATAAAGGAAAAGAAGCAATTAAAGTTCAAAAAGAAGAAACAAAGTAGTCAATTAAATATTGACTTTTTTGTTTGTCTTTTTTTCTTGCATAGAATCACTTTAAATTGTATAATAAATATATAATAATAAGGAGAGTATATGAAAAGTGATGTAGTTGATGCAATTATAGAAATACCATATAGAAGTAGAAATAAGTTTGAAATTAAGAATGGTAAAATTAAATTAGATAGAGTTTTATATAGTGCTATGGCATATCCAGCTGAATATGGATTCATTGATAACACTCTAGCTGGTGATAAAGATCCATTAGATATATTAGTTATTGGAACAGAACCTACATATCCAGGATGTATTATTCCAGCAAGGGTAATAGGGGTACTTAAGATAATTGATAATGGATTTGAAGATTATAAAATAATATCAGTAGTAGATGTAGATCCTAGATACGAAGAAATACATGAACTTAATGATCTATCTAAGTTTATATTAGATGAAATTAGAAACTTTTTTGAAAATTATAAAGTTCTTCAAAAAATAGATGTTAAAGTTGAAAAATATTATCCCAAAAATAAAGCATTAAAAATTATAGAACAATCACGTAAGAATTACTTGAAAAGTAATGGTGAAGAAAAATGAAAAAAAGAGGATTTACTTTAGTAGAACTTTTAGCAGTAATAGCGATAATTAGTATACTTGCGACAATTGGTGTTACTGCTGTTATCAAAGTATATAATGATAGTATTAAGAAAACTATGATTGTTCAAGAAAATAATGTAGCTGATGCTTCAAGAAATTATTTAGAAGATTATTGCTTAGATCCACTTGATGGATCTTATAAATGTCCTGATTCATATGAAAATAATAGTGATACAAGGTATATTTGTTTAAGTGATTTACAAGATAATGAAAAAGGAAATTATGTTTCAAAAGTAAATTATAAGAATGAGGATTGTAAAGGAATAATTATTTTTTCTAAGAATGATGATGGGGACTATTACAATGCTAAAACATATTTATATTGTGATTATGATTCAAAAGATAAAAAGTATAATTATGTAACAGATGAATCTTTAGATACTTCAAAGTATTCAAGATGTAATATCGCTTCTGGTATAACAGTTCCTGGAGAAACCACATCAACTACTAGCACAACAACAACTACAACAACTAAGAAAGTAGAAACTGCTTGTGTTATTAGTAATGATTATGGATTAAAACAGGGAATTGAGTACTCATATGGTGGCTATACATATAGATATATGCAAGAAGGTACTTCTTCCACTTCAGGGCTTGCATGGCAAAATATGACTACTGAAGGATGGGGAGTACAACTTACTAATAAAGCAAGTACTTCTGTAATCACGGAAACTCCATGTACTGTATTAGGTGGTAAAAACGTAACTTCATATGCATATCTATATGATAAAAGCGCAGCTAGTAGTATTAATGTAACATTTAATTCAACAAATGTAACTAATATGTCAGGAATGTTTAAAGATACAAAAGCAAGATCAATAAATCTTACATCATTAAATACAAGTAAAGTTATAAACATGAGAAGTATGTTTGAAGGAAGTAATGCTACATCACTTAATTTAAATAATTTTAATACTACTAACGTTGTGAGTATGATTTCAATGTTTCAAAATTCTAAAGCAACATCGTTAAGTCTAACAAGGTTTAATACAAAAAATGTTAAAGATATGACAAATATGTTTAGTGGAAGTGCTGCAACATCAATAAATGTATCTAGCTTTAATACTTCAAATGTAACAAGCATGGGTGGAATGTTTTCAAGTACTAAAGCAACTACACTTGATTTAAGTAGTTTTAATACAAGTAAAGTAACAAACATGAATTATATGTTTAATAAAGCAGCTAACTTAAAAACAATATATGCTAGCAATAATTTTGTAACAACAAGAGTGAATACTAGCACTAATATGTTTAATGGAGATACTAATATATCAGGTGGATTTGGTACAAAATATAATAGTTCTAAAATAGATAAGACATACGCAAAAATAGATAATTGCAATAATAGAGGATATTTAACCGATAAAATTAATCCATCATCTTTTGCAACAGATAGTTGGTCTACAATTGCTTATTCAATTAAAGGTGGAAATACGTGTAAGTACAATGTAGGAGATACGAAATCAGTTAATGTAGGCACGTTTGGAACACACACAGTTCGTGTATCAAATAAGTCTAAACCAAGTTCATGTAGTTCGTCTACTTATTCACAGACAGCATGTGGCTTTGTAATAGAATTTGCAGATATAATAGTAAGATATAATATGAATCCAGCTGGAACATACAATGGTAAAAATTATAAATATGGAACTAATGTTGGTGGTTGGCCAGCAAGTAAATTAAGAACTTATTTAAACAATGATATATTTAAACAATTGCCAAGAGATTTACAAAATGTAATTATAAATACAAAAGTTATTTCTGGCCATGGAAGCAATGAGACTTCTAACTTTACATCAACAGATAAGCTATATTTATTATCTCCTACAGAAGTATGGGGAGACTGGACTGGAATGTGGGGATCATGGTCAAGCACAGGTAGTTCGAGTGGCAATGAAGTAGACACCGCAAAAAGTTCATCAAGACAATTGGATTATTATGTAAGTAAGGGAACAACATTTAATAATTATAGTGCGACACAAAAAAGTGATGGAACTACTCAATATTTTTGGTGGCATCGTTCAGCTAGATATAGTGATGACATTCAATTTTATGGTATGCGTGGCTATGGCCATGCCTATCGTGATGGTGGAATATCACCTGCGTTTAAAGTAGGTTAACAAAGGCGTCCTTAAAGGACGTTTTAAATTGTTAAAATTTATATTGAAATAAAACATTATAAATTGTATAATTTAAATATAATAAAATAATATAAACAATATAATATGGAGACTAGTGAATATGAGAAAAAGAGGATTTACTTTAGTAGAGTTACTCGCAGTAATAGCGATAATTAGTATACTTGCGACAATTGGTGTTACTGCTGTTATCAAAGTATATAATGATAGTATTAAGAAAACTATGATTGTTCAAGAAAATAATGTAGCTGATGCTTCAAGAAATTATTTAGAAGATTATTGCTTAGATCCACTTGATGGATCTTATAAATGTCCTGATTCATATGAAAATAATAGTGATACAAGGTATATTTGTTTAAGTGATTTACAAGATAATGAAAAAGGAAATTATGTTTCAAAAGTAAATTATAAGAATGAAGATTGTAAAGGAATAATTACTTTTTCTAAGAATGATGACGGTGAATATATTAAAGCTAAAACATATTTATATTGTGATTATGATACAAAAGATAAAAAGTATAATTATGTAACTGATGAATCTTTAGATACTTCAAAGTATCCAATATGTAATATCGCTTCTGGTATAACAGATCCTAAAGAAACTACATCAACTACTAGCACAACAACTAAGAAAGCAGACCTAGCGTGTACATTTAATGGAGAATTAATGCAAGGAAGTGAATACACTTATGGTCCTTACACGTATAGATATAAACAAGAAGGTATTTTTTCATCTTCAGGACTTGCATGGCGAAACATGGCTAATGATGGATGGGGAGTACAACTTACTAATAAATCGAGTTCAGCACAAATCACCGAAGCACCTTGTACATCAATAAACAGTAAAAACGTGACTTCATATGCATATCTATATGAGGGTAGCGCAGCAAGTAGTATTAATGTAACATTCAATTCAGCAAACGTAACTAATATGCAAGGAATGTTTAAAGATACAAAAGCAACATCAATAAATCTTACATCATTAAATACAAGTAAAGTTATAAACATGAGCAGTATGTTTGAAGGAAGTAATGCTATATCACTTAATTTAAATAGTTTTAATACTACTAACGTTGTGAGTATGATTTCAATGTTTAGAAGTTCAAGTGCTACAGCATTAGATTTAAGTAGTTTTAATACAAAAAATGTAACAGATATGTCAATTATGTTTAACAGTTCTAACGCAAAAACATTAAATTTAAGTAGCTTTAATACTTCAAATGTAAGAAGCATGGGATGGATGTTTCAATCTAGCAAAGCAACAACATTAAATTTAAATAATTTTAATACTAGTAATGTATCAAATATGCAAAGTATGTTTGAAAGTTCTAGCGCAACAACAATAAATATAAGTAATTTTAATACAAGCAAAATTACAAATATGAGTACCATGTTTCACAATGTTAAAGCAACAATATTAGACTTAAGTAGTTTTGATACAAGAAATGTAACAAATATGAATGATATGTTTGGAATGAGTAAAATAAAAACAATATACGTTGGTAGTAATTTTATAACAAATAAAGTAACTAGTAGTACTAATATGTTTAAAAATTCAACTAGTTTAGCTGGAGGATTTGGTACTAAATATAACAGCTCTAAGATAGATAAAACATACGCAAGAATAGATTCTTGTGCAACACCTGGATATTTTACTGATAAAAATAATTCTTCATTAGCAGGTGGAACATTTGAAACTGATTCTTGGGCAACAATAGTATCAAATGTAAGAAGCGGTCAAACATGTATGTACAAAGTAGGTGATACTAAATCAGTTAGTGTAGGAACATATGGAACACATACTGTTCGTATATCAAACATGTCTACGCCAAGTGAATGTAGCAAATCTAATTTTTCACAAACAGCGTGTGGATTTGTACTCGAATTTGCCGATATTATAACAAGTTATAAAGTAAATGATACTGATACATATAAAGGTGGTTGGCCAGCATGCAAAATGAGAACATTTGTAAATAATAATATATATAATGCATTACCATCAGACTTAAAAAGTGGAATAATAAATACAAAAGTAATAACAGGTCATGGATCTGCTGATTCTCAAAATTTGACATCAACAGATAAATTATATTTACTAAGCACAGCAGAAGTATGGGAAAATGGTACATCAAATGAAATAAAATATGATACAGCTAGAGATGTTACAAGACAACTTGATTATTACAAACAAATGGGAACAACAACTAACAATTATAGTGCAGCAGCTAAAAAAATGAATTCAGGCGGATATATTTGGAGACTTCGCACAGCATGGTCATTTAATCCTGATTCTGTATATGGTGTGGAACGTAGTGGAGATTGGTATAGTAGAGATCCTGAATATACAGGTGGCGTTAGTCCAGCATTTAGAATAGGATAGTTAAATAAGAGGTATTAAGAAATTAATATCTTTTATTTTATGTAAAATTATATTATAATTAAGTAGGTGATAAATGTGAGTAAAGGTGAAATTTATAAAATTGATAGAAAGGATAATAATAGAAAAAATACATATCAGGTAAACAAGAAAGATGATTTAGTTTCATTTATAGTAGGTATACTTGTTTATGCTACTGTACTTATGATAGCAAATAGTCTATTTAAAGGTATTGAAATAGAAAATTTTTTCTATGCAATTATTGCTGCATTAATACTTAGTGGATTAAATTATACAATTAAACCTATCTTGATATATTGGACGCTTCCACTTAGTGTTATGACATTTGGAATAGCATATCCAATAGTAAATATGATTATTTTAAAATTATGTGATATTATTATGGGAAGTTCATTTAATATAAATGGATTCTTTGCTACTTTTGTAATAGCAATATTTATAAGTGGGCTTAAAATAATTCTTGATAATATAATTACTAAGAATGTAGGGAGATAATTATGGATACAATTATAACAATAGGTAATTTTTCATTAAAATGGTATAGTGTTTTAATAACTATCGCTGTTATTATTGCATATTATATGATTTATAGTGAAAGTAAAAGATTTAATATTAAAAGCGAATTTATATTTAATATGATGTTTTGGACAATAATATTTGGAATACTTGGGGCAAGACTTTATTACGTTATATTTAATTGGACTTATTATAGTGAACACTTAAATGAAATATATAAAATATGGAATGGTGGTCTTGCTATACATGGTGGTATTATTGCTGGTGCTTTAACTGTAATTATATATTGTAAAAAATATAAGGTTAAAGTAGGAAGAATTATGGATTTAATAATTCCAGCATTACTTTTAGGACAAGCATTAGGTAGATGGGGTAACTTCTTTAATGGTGAAGCATATGGTACTATTGTTACTAAAGCTACACTTGAAAATATGAAAATTATACCTGAATTTGTTATTAAAAACATGTATATAAATGGATATTATCATTTACCAATGTTCTACTTTGAATCATTATGGTGCTTTTTAGGATTTATTATTGCATTAATTTTAAGAAGAAGAAAATATATTAAAAAAGGACAACTTACTGGATTTTATTTAATGTGGTATGGAGTTGATAGATTTGTTATTGAAATATTTAGAACAGATAGTTTAATGCTAGGTAACTTAAAAGTAGCAAGAATAGTAAGTGTTATTATGTTTATACTTGGAGTTATGATAGAACTTGTTCAAAGTAGAAAACCTAAATTAGATGATTTATATAATTCGGTAGAAACAGAAGAAATAAGATTTTAGGAGGTATCATGTTTGATCTAATAATTATAGGTGCTGGTCCTGCTGGTATGAGTGCTAGTGTATATGCAAGTAAAGCTAATTTAAATACATTATTAATAGAAAGTGATACTCCTGGAGGACTATTAAATAAAATAAATAAAATAGATAACTATTTAGGATTTAAAAATATAAGTGGAAGTGATCTTGCATTTAATATGTATGAACATGTTAGAAGTGAAGGAATAATATTAAAACATGAAAAAGTACTTGGTATAAAAAAAGAAAATGGATTTAAGGTTATAACAAACAAAAATGAATATAACACTAAAAAAATAATTATAGCAATAGGTAGAAAACCTATGAAAACTGGAATACCTGGAGAAACAGAATATAATAAAAAAGGTATTAGTTATTGTGCTATATGTGATAGTCATCTATATAAAGATAAAGATGTAGTTGTTATTGGTGATGATAGTCTTGCATACAATGAAGCATTATATTTAAATGATATATGTTCTACAGTTACATTTATTACAAATAATAAAGATATCAAAAGTGATAAAATAAATATTGTTAATTCAAATGTAAAAGAATTTATAGGAAACGATATTCTTACTGGAGTAGTGCTAGAAAATAATGAAACTATTAAATGTAGTGCAGCATTTATATACAAAGGTTATATGACTGAAGTAAGCTTCTTAAAAGATTTAAATATCATAAATGATAAAGGTAATATTGATGTAGATGATAGATATGAAACACATGAAAAAGGTATTTATGCAGTAGGCGACATTATAAATAAAAAAGTATATCAAATTGCTACAGCTGTAAGTGATGGATGCAATGCAGCACTAAATGTAAAAATGGATATAATAAATGAAAAATAAAGATATCTATATAATAATATTAATTAACATAATACTTTTAATACTACTTTATACTATTAAATCAAATAGATATATAATAATACTAATTGAAATAATATTATATTTAAGTTATTATATATACCTGTTAATTAAGAAAAAATATATTGGTTATAAAATAATTATTAGTAATTTTATAATGTGTCTTATAGGTATATTAATTATATATATAAGTGGTAATATGAATTTTGTTATAGATGAAGATTTAAGCAATATTGAAGAATCTTTCTCTATATATTCATTCTTTATTATTAATACATTATATAGTTTAATATTTATAATAACAAATGGTATAAAGTTACTTATTAATAAAATAAAAGAATAATGGAGGAATTATGCTTGTATATGGTAGAAATGTAGTACGTGAAATATTAAATAGTAATACTAAAGTATATAAAGTATTTCTAGATAATAATTTTCAAGATAATGAATTATTAGAAAAAATAGATAAAAAGAATCTAAAGAAGTTTCATATTGATAAAAATAAAATAGATAAGATGTGTGGCAGTAGTACTAATCAAGGTATTGCATTAGATATAGAAGAATATGGATATTTAAATATTGATGTATTAGAAAATGATGATAAAGCAAATTTTATTGTTATGTTAGATTCTATTGAAGATCCACATAATTTTGGAGCTATTATTAGAACTTGTGAATGTGCTGGTGTTGATTATATAATTATACCTAAAAATAGAAGCGTTAGTGTTAACAGCACTGTTTATAAGACTTCTAGTGGTGCATTAAACAATGTTAAAATAATAGAAGTAGTAAATCTTAATAATACAATAAAGAAACTCAAAACACTTGGATTTTGGGTATATGGTAGTGATGCTTTAGGAAAAGACTATAGAAGTATTAAGTATGATTCTAAAACATGTCTTATAATTGGTAGTGAAGGACATGGTCTTAAAAAAATAGTAAGTAATTCATGTGATGAGATTATTTCTATACCAATGAAAGGTAAAGTAAATTCATTAAACGCATCAGTCGCATCAGGAATACTTATATATGAAATAATGAAATATAAATAGGTGTATTATGAACTATGAAGAACTAAACGATAATGAACTTGTATATTTATGTAGTGAAAATAATGAAGATGCCACTATCGAGTTAATTAATAAATATAAAAGTATGATATTAATTATATTAAAAGACTTCAAAAAGAAATATAAAATAGTTGGTGTTGAAATAACAGACTTATATCAAGAAGGATTAATAGGACTATTAAATGCAATAGATACTTATGATAAAGATAAAGATGTAACATTCTATACATATGCGAATGCTTGTATAAAAGCATCAATAATGACAGCTATCAGAAATACATTTACATGGAAAAATAGAATACTTAATACATCGTATTCACTTGATAAAATGTATGAAGATTCAGAAAGTAATTTTTATGACTTATTTAAAGATGAAAGAGAAGAACCTAATAGAAAATTAATAGACCGTGAAGAAACATTAGAATTAAAAAATAAAATAACATCTAAATTAAGTGATAAAGAAAAAGTAATATTTGATCTTAAACTTAAAGGACTTGATAATAAAGAAATAGCAGATCTTATTGATAAAGATAAGAAATATGTAGAAAATACTATATTTAGAATAAAGAAAAAATATAAAGAGTTAGAAATAGAGAGGTAAAATATGTTTGATTATTTAAAAGGAAAAGTAAGTATTACTGCTCCTAATTATGTTGTTATTGATTGTAATGGTGTAGGATATAAAATATTTACACCAAATCCATATAAGTTTAAAGAAGGAGAAACTTGTACTGCATATGTTTATAATCATATAAGAGAAGATGAAAATTCATTATATGGTTTTACAACTTATGAAGAAAGAGAATTATTTTTAAAACTTATTGGTGTTAAAGGACTTGGACCTAAAATGGCACTTCCTATACTTGCAACTGGATCAATTAGTGGTATAGTTGATGCGATTGATAGAGAAAATATATTATATTTAAAGAAGTTTCCTAAAATTGGAGACAAAGTTGCTAAACAAATAATACTTGATTTAAAAGGTAAACTTTCTAGTATTGAATGTACTGATGTCAATAATTCAAGTGAAGACCTTGCAGCTGCACTAGAAGCACTTGGATATAAAGGAAGCGATATAAAGAGTGTAATTGCTAGGGTTGACCCAAGTCTTCCTATTGAAAATCAAATTAAAGAAGCATTAAAATTATTATTAAAGTAAAGGAGTAAATTATGGTAATTGGAATTGATATGGATGATACAATATGTTCAACTAACGAACTTATTATTGTAGAAGCAGATAAATATGATAAAGAAGTACTTGGCGGAACAGGTGTGAAAGATGTAAAAGCGTATGAATTTAATGATATGCTTGGTTGGGCACCTGAAATGAAAGGACAATTTTTTAAAGATAGACTTGAATACATTATGTCTCATGCTACTATTAAAGAAGATGCAAAAGAAGTTATTAATAGACTTCATGATAAAGGATTTAAAATTATAATTATATCTTTTAGAAAAGCAAAGTATTTGAAAGACCCATATATGCTTACAAAGAATTGGCTAGACGAGAATGGTGTTAAATATGATAGGATTTATGTAGATACAGGCTCTAAAGTAGATGAATGTATTGAATCAAAAGTAAATTTATTTATTGATGATAAAGAGAGTCATTGTGAAGAAGTAAGTGAAGCAGGCATTGATGTTATATTATTTACTAATGCATATAACATTGAAGAAACTAGATTTGTACGTAAAGATAATTGGAAAGATATAGAAAAATATATAGAGGAAAAATATAATGGATGAGAGAATAGTTACTAATCATGAACTTGAAGCTGATACTTTTGAACGTACGATTAGGCCTGATTCTTTTGATGAATATATAGGACAAACAGATGTAAAAGAAAATATAAAGGTATTTGTTAAAGCAGCCAAAATAAGAAATACTAACCTAGATCATGTACTTTTATATGGTCCTCCTGGGCTTGGTAAAACTACACTTGCTCATATTATTGCAAATGAACTTGGTAGTAATATTAAAACAGCAAGTGGACCTACTATAGAAAAAAGTGGTGATCTTGCCGCTATACTTTCTACACTTGAACCAAATGATGTACTATTTATAGATGAAATACATAGAATTCCAAGGTATATAGAAGAAATACTTTATAGTGCTATGGAAGATTTTAAACTTGATATCATTATTGGCGGAGAAGGTCAAAGCAGAAGTATTAAGATTGATTTACCACCATTTACTTTAGTAGGAGCTACAACTCGTGCTGGGGACTTATCTAGTCCATTAAGAGATAGATTTGGTATTGTTTCTAAATTAGAATTTTATAGTAATGATGAGCTTGCTGAAATTGTTAAAAGAACTGCTAGAGTATTAAATGTAGAAATAGATGAAGAATCTGCTCATGAAATTGCCATTAGAAGTAGAAAAACACCTAGAATTGCTAATAGATTATTAAAAAGAGTTAGCGATTTTGCATTAGTTGAAAGCGATGGAAAAATAAATATTGACGTTGTAAAAAAAGCATTATCAAGACTTAAAATTAATGATAATGGACTTGATAGTACTGATGTTGAATATTTAATGAGTATTGTTAATAAATTTAATGGAGGACCGGTTGGTATTGAATCAATAGCTTCATCTATTGGTGAAGAAGCAACTACCATTGAAGATGTAATTGAACCATTTCTATTACAAGAAGGATATGTTAAAAGAACTAGTAGAGGTAGAATAGTTACTGAAAAAACATATAGAGAATTTAAAATAAATACGCAAAGAACACTATTTGATTATGAATAGTGTTTTATTATACATTTAAAAATAAGAATGGTATAAATAAATTAAAATCAATAATAAATAAAATCATTGATGAAAAAGTTAGCAAAATAACAATTACTGATTCTAAAAATGAAATATCAAAAGATGTTGTAATAACAATTTTAATTAAATAAAAAAGAACTATTTTTTATATAATTCCTTTTTGTAGTTATCAATTACATCATTCATCATTGATATATAATCTTTATTTTCATTTTTATCTTCTTCAGTTATTGTAAACATACTTTTAATAGGTACTTTTACTATTGAATTTTCACTTATAAATTTTTCTTGTCTTTCATTAAGTTCATCAGTTTCTAAATAATAAACATATTGTATATCTTTTGATTTAACTAACTTAGTAGCTTCTGCATAGGCTTTGTCTATTGTTTTATTATTATCGTCTAAAGATATAACATTTATATTATATTTTGTTAAATAATTAAATATATCATTAGTTGTAAGTATTGTATTATAGTTACCATTTTTACCTATATCATATAAGTTAACATCTAATTCACTTATCATTTCATTTAACTTTTTATAATTATCTTCAATTTTTTCTTTTACATAAACATTATCATTATATTCAATTAATCCTGATTTAATATTGCTACATAGCATTAAATAATTAGAAGGATTCAACCACATACTTTCATTCTTTAAATCTCTATTCATTCCTTTAGTAGCATCTACAAGTCCAATATTATCATTTCTATTATATAAGTCTTTAGCTAAATAAGCTTCACCAGATACACCACTATATATAAATAATTCACCAGTAGCATATTTATCTTTCTTTTTTTCAGTAACTTTATAATCACTCTTAGAACCATTTGGATAAACACTACTTATTTTTGCATAATCACTATACATCATATTAGTAGCATATTCGATAGGGTAAGTAGTGACATATAAATACTTATCACTAAAATCATCATTTAAACTACATCCAGATAACATTAAAACGCATAATAATAACACACTAAATACTTTTTTCATAACTCTCTCCTTCACGAATAACAGGGTCATAACCAACTTTACCAAATGGATGACACCTAAATATTCTCTTTATTCCTTTTTTAATTCCCTTTATACCATATATATTAATACATTCCTTCATATATTCACTACATGTAGGAGTAAATCTACACATTGAATGACAATGAAGAGGTGTTATTTGATATATATCTATTAACTTAATTAATATTTTTTTCATGTATTAATTATATAATAAAATTATATAAAAATAAATATCTTTTTAATATCCTTTATGTTATACTAGACATATATAATAGAGATGTGTATGAGTTATAAATGCTATAAATGTGGAAAGATACTAGATGATAAGGCACCTTCTTGTGACAAATATGACACAAATAGAATAAAAGTTGCAAGTAATAAAAATAAAAATGAAACTGTAAACAAAAGAAGCTATTTAATATATATAATTTACTCACGAATTTTATATTTATAGGACTTGTAATATATAACTTTAGTAATATAGAATTACAACATATATTTGGTGGAATAGCTATAGTTTTAAATATATTTTATATTATTGAAAGTAAAATTATTCATTGAAATTTGTGTTGCATTCACTTTGTTAATTATACCATTTATATTTTTATATCTAATATATGAAGAAATAGTTAAAGGATGGTTGTAGCGTATGAAATATTGTAATAACTGTGGTAAAAAACTAATTAATGGTTCTAATTACTGTGATAATTGTGGTTATAAAGTATTAGAAGAACAAAAAGAAGATAAAGTTATTAGAAATGATGGTAATTGGAAATATTATATACTAGCGAATATAATAATAATTGCTCTTAATATATTTTCAAGCAGTATAGGATATAGTAATTTTGGTGTTACTGGATTTATAGTTGCATTAGTAATTATAATAACGGCTAAAGTTAAATATCCTAAAGTTACTATTGTTAGTGTATTATTTTGGATAGAAATAATAATAGTATTTCTTATAATAGCATACATTATATTCTTAATGGCAATGTGTGTTAGCTTAATAAATAGTTGTGGGTGATAAACATGAAATATTGTATAAAATGTGGTAAAGAATTAAAAGAAACTGATAATTTTTGTGATAATTGTGGTTATAAAATTAAAAAACAAAATATAGTTAAGAAAGAAGAAACAAAAACATCATATATCTTAGTAGCAATATTAATATTATTAGTTGTTACTATAAGTATAAGTCATACTAAAAGATATATAAATCATAACAAAATGAAAGAAAACATTAGAAATAGAATTGATGATAAAAACAGTGAAATTACATATAAAGATTCATTCCAATGTAAAAGTTGTTCATTTAGTTGCGATGGTTCTTGTTTTGCAAAAGAAAATATTAAAGGATGTAATGTATATGAATTTGATATAAAAGATAAAGATGTAGAATATAATATGTATTACATAAATAGAAATGAAAGAATTAGTTATGTAAGTAATAGAGATATAAAATTAGATTATAAGTATATACAAGATATGTTTAATAGTAAATATAAAGATTATGAAACTAATATTAATTTAGAAAGTGAATTTAGTGAAAGATATCTAAAATTTAATAATAGATTTAATGTAGAAGTAACTAAATATGGTGAAGTATCACATATACTTACAGAAAGTCTATATAAAGATATAAGTAGCATTACAAATAAAGTAGAATATATAGATCTAACCATAGATGAAGACTTAAAACTACATTTTGAAAAAGATGTTATAGGACTTATGTTTCCATCAAATATTGAATATTATATTATAAAAACATATAATAAATCTTATGATAAGATAATAGAAGAAATAATAAATAATAGAAAGACCGAAGATAACTAAATAACATAAATAGAGGTAATATATGAAATACTGTATAAAATGTGGTAATAAATTAAATGATAATGATAAATTTTGTAATAAATGTAGATATAAAATAAAAAAAATAAGTATTAAAACAAAGAAAACAATAATAATTTCAATAATAACCATTGTTTTAATATTAATAATTATACCAATTAATATAGTACTTATTAAGAATTTTACAGCACATAGATTATACGAAAAAGAAATGAAAAATTATATTTATGATAAAGATAGTAAAGTTACATATAAAGATTCATATCATTGTAAAGAATGTCTTAATGATTGTGATGGTTCTTGCTTTGGTACAACTGACATTGAAAACTGTATGATATATGAATTTAAAGTAAAAGAAAATGATTTCAAATATAGAGCTTACTATATAATAAACAATGATGAGATAGAATATGTAAGTGATAGAAAAGAAAAATTAGATAATAAGATCATTAAAGATAAATTTAAAAATTAATATAAAGATTATAAAATAGAAATTAATTATACACCAAATAAATTTGATAAAAGAAGATTAAATATTGATTCAGGAACTACTAAAGTTGATATAACTAAATATGGTACAGTATCAAGCGTACTTACTAAAGAACTATATAATGATATACATAGTATAATAGAAAATACTGGATATATTAGATTACATACAGATGAAAATATATATCTTTCATTCTATAAAAAAGCAATAACACTAAATTACAATTATAAAAATAAATATGAAACAGATAATATACATTATAAATATGAAAAATATTATGAAGTAAAATTAGAAAATAAAACATATGAAGAAGTAATAAAGGAAATAATGAATAATTATGATAGATACTGATTTACAAATATATAGTATATGTATTTTTATATCATTTATATTAAATATAATAGTTATATGTTTGCTTAACAAAAATAAAGACAGACTTATATATTATATGCTTATATATGAGAATATTGGCTTTATATATGGAGGAAAACTATTTACATATTTAACTAACTTAAATAAATATGACAGTTTTGATTTTCTAAGAATAGGTTTTTCATCATTAGGTAGTCTAATAGGAGGCATATTATTTCTTATATTATTTTGTATTCAATTTAAAAGAAATATAAAAGAAACATTAACTCTATTTATAAAGCCTATACCTCTTATGTATGCAGTAGGTAAACTGGGATGCTTTTTAGTGGGATGTTGTTATGGAATAAAATATAATGGACCATTTAGTATAGTATATAATTATGCATCTAATGGTATAAATGGTATAAGATTATTTCCAGTACAATTAGTAGAGAGTATAGCCTTTATGATCATATTTATTTTAATAATGAAAAAGAAAGTAAATGTATATAAAACTATATTTATATGTTCACTATCTAAATTCTTACTTGATGCTTTAAGATTTAAAAGTAACAATATGATATTAAGTGTAAATCAAATAGGATGTCTTATTATAATGATAATTTCTTTAATTTTAATATATAAAAGTAATGAAAAGAAAAAACAAATATGATATAATTAATTTGTGATAGTTATGAAAAATATATTTAGTAAATTTAATATTACAATAAAAAATGAAAAATTATTAAAAATAGCACTTACTCATACAAGTTACTCTAATGAACATAATTGTGAAAGCTATGAAAGACTTGAATATTTAGGAGATGCTGTTCTTGAAATAGTATGTAGTGATTATTTATATAAGAATACAAATTATCCTGAAGGTGAAATGAGTAGACTTAGAAGTCTTTATGTATGTGAAAATGCTTTATATGAATATTCAAAAGAAATTAAACTTAAAGATTATATATTACTTGGTAATGGTATGATGGAAGCTAATAAAACAATAATCGCAGATGTATTTGAAGCAGTTATTGCTGTTATATATTTAGAACAGGGATTAGACACAGTTAAAAGACTATTTGATGAATTAATAGTTCCATATATAAAACATCATGATGATTTTTTAAAAGATTATAAAAGTTTACTTCAAGAAAGTGTTCAAACTGTTAAAAAAAGTGTAACATACAAATTAGTTGATGAAAGTGGTCCTGCTCATCATAAAGAGTTTAAAGTCGAAGTAATTATAGATGATTTAGTATATGGGGTTGGTATTGGTAATTCAAAAAAAGAGGCAGAACAAAATGCCGCTAAAGAGGCATATCAAAAAAGAGCTAAGTAAGGAGAAAAGAGTATGTATATAGATAAATTAATAAAAAAAGAAGTTATTACATTATTAATATCAGTATCACTACTTGTTATCATATTTATAGGTGTTACTTATGCTAAGTTCTTAAGTGTTGATAAAGGACAGGATACTGTAATAAATATGGGAGACTTAAACATAAGTTTCTGTAAAGATACAACATGTGATACAACTTATACAAATATAGGTCAAGTTATAGGTACAAAAGTAGAAAATGGAGCAACTGTTCCAGCAAGTATTTATCCATATGCAGGTAAAACTGAGTATTCAAACGAAACACCATATATTTTTAAAATAGAAAACACAGGATCTCTTGATTCAACTGTAAAAATAAAGCTAAAAGAAGATGCAACATTTACACCAAGCGGAGATTATAGTAGTTATGCAAGACTTACTTCAAAATATGCAGACCATTTAAAAGTTGCAATAAAGAAAAGAGTGCTTTATAAGGACACCGGTTATCAACTTGGAGATGTTAATCTAGATGGTATAGTTAATTTAAAAGATTCTGATTATTTGTATAGTTCTAATGCGCTTATACCAAGTAGCACAATTATCCTTACTGATGTTCAAAAGAAAATTGCAGATATTAATGGGGATGGAAAACTTAATACAGCAGATAGTGTTAGAATAAATTCTATGGTAGCCGGATTAAGAAATGATATATATTCAACAAAAGTATATACTTATACTGACCTAGAAGATGGAGTAATATTTAAAGACGACATAATTAAATCAGGCGAATCAGCTACTTATTTCTTATGGCTATGGTTAGATAGTACAACTCCTAATGATGCTCAAAAGACATACTTTGTAGGAAATATAGATGTTGATGGAGAATTTATACCTAAAGTAAATCCAGTATCTTTTGCTACTGATTCATGGGAAACAATTATAACAGCAGTAAAAGAAAATAATATAAGTAAATATAAAGTTGGAGATACAAAAACCATAGATATGGGAACATATGGAACACATACACTACGTATTGCAAATACATCAACCCCAAGCGAATGTTCTACTGCTGGTTTCTCACAAACAGCATGTGGCTTTGTGCTTGAATTTGCTGATATAATCACAACTCACAATATGAATCCAAAAGGAGAATATAAAGGAACACAATACGATTACGGATGGAATGTAGATGGATGGCCAGCAAGTAGTATGTATACATTTGTAAATAATGACATATATAATGCTTTACCAAGTGAAATAAAGAATGCAATAATAGATACAACAGTAGTATCAGGACATGGAAGTACAAGTGGAGAAACAAACTTTACATCAACTGATAAATTATATTTACTAAGTACAGCAGAAGTATGGGCACAAGGAAGTTCAAATACAATAGAGTATGATACAGCAAGGGATGTAACAAGACAATTAGACTATTATAAAAATTTAGGAACAAGTACAAGTAACTATAGTGGAGCAATAAAGAAAAACGGAACTAGTAATTCTTATTGGTGGCTTCGCGCGGCTCGTTCTAGTAATACTTACGATTTCTTGTATGTTTCCATTAGCGGAGATTGGACTAACAGCTATGCTGGTAATACCGACGGCGTCGCCCCAGCTTTCCGATTGGGATAATGTGTAAAGCATATGTAAACTAGAGCAAAACGTAATTGGAAGAGAGAACTAAAACAAATCCGACTAAAAAATAAAAAGGTATAACGAATGTTAAAAAGCGACTACTCCATGCGAAAGCATGGATAGTCGGGTAAGAACTAAAACAAATGCATTGGTTATGGGATGTCTGCCTTAAGGCAGAGTAATAAAATTTGAATTTACGCAAATTCAAATTTTTTTGTTGATGTGTGGAAATATAAATGTCAAAATAGATATATAGTAAATCTTAAGAAAGGATATTGAAAAGTAAAATTTATTTAATACAAGATTAATAATGAGGAGAAATAGAGATGTCAGTTTCAAGATTTAAAAGAAAACTAAATGGTTTGGATTATGTTGATATATTTTAAAAATATAGATATCTATTTTACAGGAATTGTGTAAACAATTCCTTTTTTTTAGACTTTGTTTATGATATAATTAATTAGTAATTAAAATAGAAGTGGTGAATTATATGTATATTAAGAATATAAAATTACATGGCTTTAAGAGTTTTGCTGATAAAATTGATATAGAATTAGATCAATTTTTTACTGGTATAGTTGGGCCTAATGGTTCAGGTAAAAGTAATATAGTTGATGCGATTAAATGGGTTCTTGGAGAACAAAGCGTTAAGACACTAAGAGGAAGTAATAATATGACTGATGTAATATTCAGTGGATCATCATCTCGTCCTGCATCTAACTATGCATCAGTAACACTTGTATTTGATAATAGCGATAGGACACTAAATATTGATTTTAATGAAGTTGCTGTTAAAAGAATAGTATATAAAACAGGAGAAAATGAATACTATCTTAATCAAGAAAGATGTAGACTTAAAGATATAACTGACTTATTTATGGATAGTAGAAGTAGTAAAGAATCATTTAATATAGTTCCTCAAAATAAAATAGATCAAATATTAAGTGAAAAGCCTGAAGAGAGAAGAGTAATATTTGAAGATGCAGCTGGTGTACTTAAATATAAAAGACGTAAAGAAGAAAGTTTATCAAAATTATCTAAGACACACGATAACATTGAAAGAATAAACTTAATAATACGTGAAAATAGTGAAAACTTAGAACCACTTAGTGTGTCAGCTAAAAAAGCACGTGAATATAAAGAAGCATTAAATGAACTAGAAAGTGTTGAAATAGCATTAATTGCTAAAGATATAAATACTTATAGTGAAGAAATAGACATAAAGAAAGATAAGAAACTTAAGAAAGAAGAAGAATTATCACTAATAGACACAGATAATACTAAAGATAGTACTGAAGTAGAAAAGATTAAAGTTAGTATTCTTGATTTAGACAATAAAATTAAAGAAACAAGTACTAATATATTTAAAATCAATGAGAATTTAATTGAATTAAGTAACAAAAAAACATTGCTTATGGAGAGAATTAAATATGATAAAGAAAGTAATGAAGTACAAAATAACTTAATATTACTTAAAGATAAAGAAGGCTCTCTTAATAATTTAATATCGTCATTAAAGTTCGATCTAGGAAGTCTTAAAAATAATAAGAATGATTTAGATAATAAAGTTCTTGATAATAATAATGTATATAAAGAAGTGTTAAATGAACGTGAAAAGGTTAATTTTGAGCTTAATAATGAACGTAAGAGATTAATTGAAACTAAGAATAAAATTGATATTCTTGAAAGTAATATATCTAATATGAGTAAGATACCTTATGCGGTTAAAGCAATAGTTGGTAATCCTACCTTAAGAGGAATACATGACATTATAGCAAACCTAATCGATACTGATAAAGAATATTCTACTATGCTTGATGTAGCTTTAGGAGCTAGTTCTAACAATATTGTTACTAATGATGAAGCATGTGCTAAAGAAGCAATTGAATACTTAAAAAGTCATAATAAAGGAAGAGCAACTTTCTTTCCATTAAATGTTATAAAACCTAAGAGTGTAGATCCAGAAACACTTAAAAGTATATCTAATATTATTGGATTTATAGGTATCGCAAGTGACTTAGTTACATATGATACTAAATATTATAACATTGTAATGAATCAACTTGGTAATATTATAGTGACTCGTGATATATCTACTGCTATAGCAATATCTAAAAAGATTAATCATAGATATAGAGTAATATCACTTGATGGAGAAATAATACATGTTGGTGGTATTATGACAGGTGGTAGTGTTAAAAGTAATAATTCATATATATCTGATAAATATGAACTTGAAAGATTAAAATTATCACTAGATAATATAAATAACAATATTAAAGACTTAGATGTTAAACTTGATAATAAAGATAGAGAACTTGATATAATTAAGAATAAGAATTATAGTATCAATATTGAAATAATTAAGGTTAATGAAGAAATTAATAATAAAACAAGTTTATTACATGAAAAGATTAGTGAACTAGAAAGCATTAATAATGAAATAAAGAATCTTACTGATGATTCACTTGATAATGAACTTAATAATATAATAAGTGAATATTATGAAAATGAAAAAGTTAAGAGTGAACAAGAGAAATTACTTGATAAATATAATAATGAAAAGAATGAACTTAACATTACTCTTAATGATTTAGAATCATCTATTAGAAAATCTAATCAAGAATATATATCTTTAAAGAATGATATAAGTAGTTTAGAAATAGATATTACTAAACTTAATATGAATTTAGATAACTTATTAAATCGTTTAAGTGAAGACTATAATTTAGGATATGAAAGAGCTAGAAGTGAGTATACTCTTGAAATAGAAGAAAGTGTTGCTCGTGAAAAAGTAAGCACTTTAAGAAGAAAGATTAAATCACTTGGAGATGTTAACTTAGGCAGTATTGATGAGTATGATAGAATATATAAAAGAGTTACATTTTTAACTAAACAAAAAGAAGATCTTGAAAAGAGCCAAAGTGATTTACTTAATATTATTGATGATATGGATAATGTAATGAAAGATAAGTTTGTTACATCATTTAATAATATAAATATAGAATTTGGTAAAGTATTTAAGACATTATTTAAAGGAGGAAATGCACATCTTGAACTTACTGACCCAGATAATATCTTAGAAACTGGTATTGATATTATAGCAGTACCTCCTGGAAAGAATAAAAAACCACTTAGTTTACTTTCTGGAGGAGAAAGAACTATGACAGCAATAAGTTTATTATTCTCAATAATGAATCTTGAAAAAGTACCATTTGTAATACTTGATGAAGTTGAAAGTGCACTTGATGAAAATAATGCAACTATATTTGGTGAATATTTAGATAATTATAAAAATAAAACTCAATTGCTTGTTATAACACATAAAAAGAAAACAATGGAATTCTTAGATAAATTATATGGTATAACTATGCAAGAGAGTGGAGTAAGTAAAATAGTAAGTGTTAAATTAGAGGATTAAATCCTCTTTTTAAGTGCATATAAAAAGTAATGCTAATTAATAACATTACTTTCTTTTAATATCTTTTCAAGTTCATTTATACTTTGTACACCAACTATATCAGTAGCTTTATTTCCTTTTAGAGTAGCCATACCATAAAAATCATTTATATTACTTATTCCATAACTATTACTTAAATATTTTAAATCTGTTTCAGTTAATGTTTCATAATCTATCCAAGATAAATCTATTTTATTATTTTCAACTACACTTGATACATCTGTTTTATATTTAGCATAGTTTTCATTATCTTTTTTAGCTATTATTGTTATCATTTTATCAGCAGTACTAAGTGTTGTATACCAATTCTTAATTGTATCTGATGTATTATTTAAATCAGGTATATTATTATCATTTGTTATATTATCTGTAACTACTGTATTTAAATTAATTTTTACTGTAGTAGTTGTTCCTTCATCACTTATTCCAAGCCCTTGTATAACATTTGTATTATAGAAGTAATCGAATTGATAATTCTTAAATATTTCTCCTTCAGGATGATTATTTTTAACAGCTACTGCATCAATCATAAATCTAGCAACGCTTATACTTATATCTTTATCAGCACTAGCATTTCCATATTGCATAACTAATATTCCAGTTCCAAGCGACTCATCATAAACAAAGTCATATGAAGCATCTATTGTATCAGTTTTATATCTAACAATAATTCTATCATCTTTTAATTTAGAACGTATATCAATACCAGCTTCTCTATATCTAATAATTGAACTTAAATTATTAAATGAATCATTTACCGGCTTTAATTCTTTTCTTATTTTTCCATGAGAACCAACGCCATTCATATATAAGATAACCCCTGATATTGACAAGATAAGTGTTATAATCCATATAACTCCCCAAAATATCAACCTTATTTTATTTTCCTTTTTCATATCTATTTTCACCTATAATAATTATAAAATATAAAATGATAAAAGTAAACATAAAATTAAAAGAGCGTTATATCGCTCTCATATTATCCTGATTCTTAAATGGATCTTTAGGGTCTATTTTATCAATAAACATTATACCATTTAAATGATCTATTTCATGTTGAAATGCTACTGCTATCTCTTCACGAACTCTTTTCACACACTCTCTACCTTCCTCATCGTAATATTTAACTGTTATTCTAGCATATCTAGGTACTATACCTTCAACATATCTATTTACACTTAAACATCCTTCTCCCTCTTCAACATAAATAAGTTCTTCTGAGTTAGATATAATTTCAGGATTAATGACTCTATATTCTTCAAATGTACCATCATCTTTTTTATAAGATATAACAAAGAATCTTTTAAGAACTCCAAGCTGTACTGCTGCAAGTCCCATACCAGCTCTTATATCATTTTTACTAGCATATTCTTCATCTTGGCTAAGTCTTAAATACATAATCATATCATTTATTAATAATTTATCATCTTCTGATAATGGAAAAGTTATTTTTTTACTTTTTTCTCTTAATAATTTAGATTTTTTTTCATCTAATATATCACTTTGCTTGAACATACTCTCGTTCCTCCGTACATATTTTATCAAAAATGATTAATAATATCAATTTTTATTGAAAATTTTAATTATTAATTATATAATTGTTATAGATTAGGAAAGTAGGTAATATTTATTATGAATAAAACAAGTTTAAAAATAATGCTATCAAGTATAGGAATTGCTATTATTCTTGCTTTAATGGCAACTGCTACTTATGCATATTTCACTTTAGAAATTGAAGGTAAAGGAAGCAATATGATTATTAATACTTTTAATAAAAATATGCAGATAACTTATACTGATACAAGCAATGTAACTTTAGTTAATGCTTATACTGGAGAAACTGTAAGTAAAACATTTACTGTAAAAAATACTGGTGATGTAGCTGTATATTACAATATAACACTTGAAAGTGTAGTTAATAATTTTGCAAAACCTGAAGAGTTAGTTTATACAATAACTGAAACTGGAGGTGCCGCAAATAAAACCGAAACAGTAGTTCCAAGCACTGATAGTACAATACTTTCTGATATAAAAATTGATAAAGGAGCAACTCATTATTATGTAATGCAAATCACATTCTTACAAAAAGAATATGATCAATCATACAATATGAATAAAACCTTCTCTTCTAATATAAATATTGTTCCAAGTAATAATTCCGGATCACTTATGAAAGCGGATAGAGATACTATTGGATATGCTATTATTAATGATTTTGAAAATAGAAGCGTAAGTACTTATAGCAATAATACTAATGGATATGTATTTACTAATAATAGTATTGATGGTGAAAAAAATTATTTATATACAGGTAGTAGCAATAATAATAATGCATTATTTGGTGGATTTTGTTGGAAAATAATTAGAGCAAATACACTAGGTAATGTAAGAATGATATATAATGGAACACCTACTGATGGAAATTGTAGTACCTTAAATGATACTACTGTTTTTATTAATAGTAGTGTTTTTAATGATAGTTCAAATTATAATGCTTATGTGGGATATATGTATGGTAGTCCAAATAGTACAACATATGAAGATGAACATAAGAATACTAATAGTAGTAAAATAAAAACTACACTTGAAGAATGGTATGCAACTAATTTATTAAAATATAGTGATTATATTGAAGATGCAATATATTGTAACAATAGAAAAACATATGAATTTACTATAAATAATGTTAAATATTCAACATCAGGATATGGTAATTTAAATACTGGTTATTTATCAAAATATAATGATGGTATAAAAGAAAAGCCAAGCTTAGATTGCACTAATGTAAATGATAGATTTACTGTATCAAAGAAATTAAATACTTATCCAATTGGATTAATTACAGCAGATGAAGCAATGTTTATTGGAAATAAAGAAACAACAAGTACTACAACATATTTAGATAATAATAATGCTTATTGGACAATGACTCCAGCATATTTTAATGGTACTAATGCATATAATTATGTAATAAAAGGTAATAATCTTAAAACATTATCTACTAGTACTAGTGCTGGTGTAAGACCTGTAATTACAATCAAAAATAGTGTAAAATTATTAGGTGGTAATGGAAGTGAAAGTACTCCATATATAATAACAAAGTAGGTGAAAAAATGAATATATTAGATGCTTTAATAATTATATTATTAATACTTGGTATCATGGGTGGTATGAGAAGAGGGCTCATAAAAGAAACAGTTTTACTTGTTGGATTAATCTTCATAATAGTAGTTTCTTTCTATCTTCGAACACCAATCGCAACATTTATGTATAAGACACTACCATTCTTTGAATTTAGTGGTAAATTTCAAGGAGTAGCAATACTAAATATATTACTTTATGAACTAATAGCATTCTTAATAATATTTTCAATACTATATTTAATACTAAGAATATTATTAAAAGTAACTGGTATTATTGAAAAGATACTAAAAGCAACAATAATACTTGGAATATTCTCTAAAATAGGTGGAGCTATAGTTGGATTTATAGAAGGCTATGTAATTATATTTATTATATTATTTATATTTAGCCAACCATTTTTAAAAATAACAGGCATGGATGATTCAAAAATAGGTAAATACATATTAAATAATACACCAGTTATGACACCAGCTGTAAGTAATATAAAAAATGCTACAGAAGAACTTGTAGATCTAATGGCTAAATCAAAAGGAGATAAATTTAATAATGAAGCAATAGACTTATTTATCAAATATGATATAATAACTCCTGAAAATGTTAAATTATTAAAAGAGAAAGGAAAATTAAAATGATACATCTAGAAAACGATGATTTAAATAGTGTTATAAGTAGTGGTAATTATTTAGTAGATTTCTATGCAGAATGGTGTGGTCCATGTAAAATGCTTGCTCCTGTTCTTGAAAGCATAAGTGATAAAATCAATGTAGTAAAAGTTGATATTGATAAATTACCTAAACTAACAGAAGAATATAGAATAATGAGTGTTCCAACTTTAATATTCTTTAAAGATGGAAAAAAAGTTAAAGAAGTAGTTGGCTTTCAAACAGAAGAAGAATTACTAGAAATTATAAATGAAATGTAAGAAGACGATATTAATCGTCTTTTTAAATATATTAAACAATCTATTTCTATTTAAAAATGTGTATAAAAGTTATAAAACTAAAAATAATGAAAGTAAAGATAGAATAGAAGAATTAACTAATGAAATGAAAGCACTATTATATAGATATAATAGTATGACTAATAGAGAAGATAAAAAAATACTTATGATGGACCAGTTCCTAAATTAAGAAAAAAATAGAGTTTTAGAGTTTAAAAAACTCTTTTTGTATGGTATAATCTTGTAGAAAGTTGAGGTGAATCACTAGGCTGTTTTCCTAGGTAGATTATGGATTATAAGAATATAGAAACTTATGATTATGATTTAGATGAATCTTTAATAGCTCAAACTCCTATTAAAGAACGTGATCACTCTAAATTATTAATCGTAAATAGAAAAGATGGAAATTATAAAGATGAAGTATTTTATAATATTATAAATTATCTTCATAAAGGAGATGTATTAGTACTTAATAATACTAAAGTATTACCAAGTAGAATTATTGGATATAAGACTGATACTAATGCTAAAATAGAAGTACTATTACTTACTGATTTAGGTAATAATGTATGGGAATGTCTTGTTAGACCACAAAAAAGAGTACATATTGGTACAACAATTAAATTTGATGATGATTTTACTTGTGAGGTTGTTGAAGTTAAGGATAATGGTATTACCCATGTTAAATTAATGTTTAGTGGTATTTTAGTTGAACATTTAGATAAAGTTGGTGCGATGCCACTACCACCTTATATACATGAGAAACTTAAAGATAATAGCAGATATAATACTGTGTATGCTAAAAGAGAAGGTAGTGCTGCTGCTCCTACTGCTGGACTTCATTTTACAAATGAATTACTTGATCAAATAAAAGAAAAAGGTATTGAAGTATTATATGTAACTCTTAATGTAGGATTAGGTACTTTTAGACCTGTTAGTGAAAATGATATTACTCATCATGATATGCATAGTGAAACATATGAAATAAGTGAAGACGTATGTAAAAGACTTAATCTTGCTAAAAAAGAGGGAAGAAGAATTATATGTGTTGGTACTACATCTATGAGAACATTAGAGGCTAATATAAGTAAATATGGATGTTTTAAAGAGACTAAAGAAGCTACAAGTATATTTATATATCCCCCATATCAATTTAAGTCATGTGATGCTTTAATTACTAATTTTCATTTACCTAAAAGTACACTTGTTATGCTTGTATCTGCTTTTAGTAGCGTTGATATTATAATGAATGCATATAGACATGCAATGGAAGAAAAATATAAATTCTTTAGTTTTGGAGATGCTATGTTTTTAACAAATGAGGAGGTAAAATAATGGATTTACATTTTAAATTAATAAAAGAAACATCTTATGGAGCAAGACTTGGTGAATTTAAAACAAAGTGGGGTCATCATAAAACACCAATGTTTATGCCAGTTGGAACACAAGCTACAGTTAAAACACTTAGTCCTGAAGAATTAAAAGATGCAGGGGCTGACATTATTTTATCAAATACATATCATTTATGGTTAAGACCTGGTGAAGATGTAGTTGATAATGCTGGTGGTCTTCATAATTTTATGAATTATAAAACAGGTCCTATTCTTACCGACTGTGGTGGCTTTCAAGTATTTAGTTTAGCAAAACCTAAAGATATAAGTGAAGAAGGAGTTAAATTTAAGAGTCATATTGATGGAAAAAATTTATTTTTAACACCTGAAAAAAGTATTGAAATTCAAAATAAATTACATTCTGATATAATGATGAGTTTTGATGAATGTCCTCCTTATCCAGTTACTCATGAATATATGAAAAATAGTATTGAAAGAACGCTTAGATGGATGAAAAGAAGTAAAGCTGCGCATAAAGATCCTGAAAATCAAGCATTATTTGGTATTATTCAAGGTGGAGAATTTGAAGACTTAAGAAAGTTTTCTGCGATTGAAACTGCTAAAATAGGATTTGATGGATATAGTGTAGGTGGAGTATCTGTTGGAGAAGACCCAGTAACCAAACTTAAAATGATAGAATATACTACACCTTACTTACCTAAAGATAAAATAAGATACTTGATGGGAGTAGGAGAACCAATTGATCTAATTGATGGTGTTATTCGTGGTATAGATATATTTGATTGTGTGCTTCCAACTAGACTTGCTAGGCATGGTAATGCTCTAACACATGATGGAAGAACTAATCTTCGTAATGCAAGATTCATTAAAGATTTAGATCCAATAGAAAAAGATTGCGATTGTTATACATGTAAAAACTTCACTAAATCATACATAAGACATTTACTTGTTGCTGATGAATCATTCGGTCAAAGATTAATATCAATTCATAATATAAGATTCTTAACTCATTTAATGGAAGAAATAAGAGAACATATAGAAAAAGATGACTTATTAGAATTTAGAGAAGAATTTGTAAGTAGATACAATAGTAAAAAGAAGTAACTCACATTAGAATTGCTTCCTTTATCTTGCTTAAATCCTACTTAAATCTTACTTAAAATATTTAATTAATTCTTTGATACTCCAACTATGCCTCCTGTTATAGAAGATAAAATAAGTGTTAAATAATATATAAGAGTACTTAAACTATATTTAGAAGTGATAATTGTTATAAGAGAAAATAATAATGTCATAATTATACCAATTATAAATCCATTTAAATATCCTTTTGATCTTTTAATCTTAGATAACTTCATACCAAATATAAAGAATAATAAAAGTGTTAAGATATAATTTATAATATTTACTACTTTTAAATCTAATATTTCAAAATAATAAAATAAAGAAGAAAATAATAAAGTAATAATAAATAATATTATAAATTTATAAGTACTTTTTAAATATGTTAATATTATATTCATTTTTTTCACCTAATTAATTATATTTATGTTTAAAATATTTATGATTAAACATAATAATAATGGGTGAAATTATGGATTTAATAATGGTTATTATAAGAACTGTGTTATTCTATTTTATAGTACTTATTGTTTTTAGACTTATGGGAAAAAGAGAAATAGGAGAACTTTCTGTTCAAGATTTAGTAGTAAGTATCTTGATTGCAGAATTAGTGGCTATTAGCATTGAAAATTATAAAGATTCAGTATTGCTTACTGTAGTACCAATAATAATACTTTTATTTTTTGAAATTGCATCAGGATTTTTGTCACTTAGATTTAATAAATTTAGAAATATAATGGATGGTAAACCATCTTTAATAATAAATAGAGGTATCATTAATTATAAAGAAATGATAAAACAAAGATATTCACTTGATGACTTATTACTTGAACTTAGAAATAATAATATTAAGAACCTTAAAGATGTAGAATATGCTGTTCTTGAGAATAGTGGTAAATTAAATATATTTAAATATAGTTTTCTTGGTATAGATAGTGCCAATCCATTCCCATTAATATTAGATGGAGTTATACAAAAAGATACTCTTAACTATATAGAGAAAGATGAAAAATGGATTATGGATTACTTAAATGAAAATAATTTAAAAAAAGAAGATATATTTTATGCATTTTATAAAAATAAACAAATTTATATAATCAAAAGAAATGAATTAAAAGATTAATGTTTTCTTGAGTACTTTATAATATAAATATGTTGTATAAACTAAATTAATAATTATTGATAATATTAAACTATACATGCCAATTCTAAGTAATGATAGTACAGCAATAGCAATAAGTCTTATTATTGATGATGTAATACTTATTTTCATAGCTTCTGTGCTTTTGCCTAATGCTTGTAGTGCATTTGAAAGAGGATATTCTATATAAAATAATATTGTAAAAGGAGAAAGTATTCTTATATAATCTATTCCAAATGATGTCTTATATAAAAGATTTAAAAAGAATTTTGGAAATAAGACTATTACAAGTGTAGAAACACTTCCAATAGTGCATGATATAAGTACTATTTGTTTTATTCTTTTAATACACATTTTATAATCTTTAACACTATAATATTTAGATAATTCTGGTATTAAAGAAGTTGCCATATTTTGAGTAAAGAAAGCAGGAAGTAGTAAAAGTGACATAGCATAAGCATTAATAATACCATACTCATTTACTATAAAATCATTTGAATATCCAACAAATAAAAGTACATTTGTAAGAATTATAGGTTCTAAAAAGTATGAAAATGAACCTACTATTTTACTAGAAGTAGATGGAATACTTACATCCATTACTTTTTTAATTGCAGTTTTACTTATATATTCTTTTTTAAATGAAATACTTTTTTTGGGAAAATAATATATCATTACTATTTGTGATATTACTTCACCAATTGCATTAACAAGTATTATAAAGCATATCGCATGTATTAAGCTTATTTTAATTATTTTAGGTATAAATATTCCAATTAAGATAAGTCTTGTAACTTGTTCTAAAAAGTTAGATAACATATATGGAAACATATTTTGACGTCCCCAGAAATATCCTTTTATTATTGATGAAACACTTATAAATGGTGCTAGTACTGATATACATATTATTGGAAAATATAGACTACTATTATGAAGTAAATTTGTAGATAATGTTTTAGCAAATATAATAGTAATAAGTATTATAAAAGCATTCATAATGAAAGATAGAGGTAATAGTGATAATATTATTGTTTTTGATCTTTCACTATTACTTGATATTACTTTTGATATACTAGTGGGATAACTAAATGTAGATAGTACTGTAATAAGAGATATAGTAGGGGAAAGCATACTATAAAGACCCATTCCTTCACTACCAAGTGTTCTTGTAATAATTATTTTAAGAATAAATCCTACTGCTTTACCAATCGTACCACCTATAAGTAATACTAATGTTGACTTTAAAAATATATTATTCTTTATTTTATTTAACATAATAAAGTATATGAAATGGTACTTGAATTAATTATATAATTATGATATTATTAAGTAGTCGTAAATGACAACAATTTTAATAATTACCTTATAAAGAGTGATTGAGAGACTGGCTCTATGAAATCACACCAACCTATATAAGATAGGTGGTAAGCCCAGATGGATGAGGATAACTTATGTACCTAGGTTATTCCTAGGTATTTTTCTTTTTAAGGTAATTGTAATCTTAAAAGGAGGAATGATATATGAGATTATTTAGTAATGAAATTGTTTTTAGAGGTCATCCTGATAAAGTATGTGATGAGATTAGTGATGCCTTACTTGATGAATATTTAAAAGGAGATAAGAAAAGTAGATGTGCGATTGAAACAGTTGGTGGTAAAGGTAAAATATTTATCACTGGTGAAGTAACATCTAATAGTAATGTAGATATCAAAAGTGTTGTAAACAAAGTACTTAAAGATGTAGGCTATAATGAAAAATATGAAATTATCAATAATATTGGTATTCAAAGTAGTGATATAGCACTTGGTACTAATGAAGATGTTTGTGGTGCTGGAGATCAAGGAATGATGTTTGGATATGCAGTTAACGATAATGAATATTATTTACCTACAGCCATGGTTATATTAAAAGAACTAAGTAAAAAATATGATGAGTTAAGGCGTAAAGATTCAAGATTCAAAAGTGATGGTAAAGCACAAATAACAGGATATTATGATAATGATATGAAGTTATTAAAGATTAAAACATTCACTATTAGTTATCAAAATACAGAAAAAGAAAGAGAAAAAACAGATAAGATAACTAAGAATATTGTAAATGAAATATGTTCTAAATATAATGTTATAGTAGAAGAATTTTTAATTAATCCAACTGGTAGATTTGAAATAGGTGGATTTTTAGGAGATGCTGGTCTTACAGGTAGGAAAATTGTAGTAGATTCATATCAAGGATTTGCTCCTGTAGGTGGAGGTGCATTTTCTGGAAAAGATCCATCTAAAGTAGATAGAAGTGGAGCATATAAAGCACGTGAAATAGCAGTCTATTACTTAAAAAAATATAATCTTAAATGGTGTAAAGTTCAACTTAGTTATGCAATAGGTATTAGAAAACCACTTGCTATATACATAGATAGTGATAAAGGAATGCTTAATGAAGAAGTAACTATTTCAAAATATGATTCATTATATACTGAATGTGAACCAAAAAATATCATTGATGATTTAAATTTGCTTAATAAATGTTACTATGCTACTAGTATGTATGGTCATTTTTAATAATATGTAATACGAATGTAAAATTTTGACAAGCCTATTGATATATAAAATTATATATGGTATATTATAAATAACCTAGATGATAGATATAGCTTCATAAACCGGCTATGTAATACTATAGGGGGATTAATTAGTATATGGTGTTGAATATTGCCTAGTCGCAAGATCCCAAGTATATTATGTATCCTACCACCTCGTGCGAAACGCGAGTTTTATTACACTATATTTACACTGGGTTTTTATTTTGGTATAATACTACTTGCTTAAGGGAGGCAATTATGAATCTTGTTAGACTTGAAAGCTTAGTTGGAAATGAAAATATAGAAAAAATTAGAAATCTTAAAGTTCTTGTTTTAGGACTCGGAGGAGTAGGTGGATACGTTATAGAATCACTTGTTAGATGTGGTGTAGAAAATATTACACTAGTTGATGGTGATACTATTAAACCTAGTAATATCAATAGACAATTAATAGTCACTAGTAAAAATATGAATAAATATAAAACTAGAGAATGGAAAAAAAGAATTAAACTTATCAATAAAAATGCTATTGTTAATATAATAAATACATTTATAACAATTGATAATATTGAATTACTATTTGGTGAACAATATGATTATATTATTGATGCATGTGATACTTCTCGTGTTAAAGTAAAATTAATAAGAGAGTGTGCGAGTAGAAATATTAAACTTGTGTCTTCTATGGGAACTGCCAAAAAAATGGATGCCACTAAACTTATAATAACAACACTTGATAAGACAAATACAGACCCACTTGCTAAAAAGATAAGACATGAACTTGGAAAAGATAAAGACTTAATGAAAGATGTAGTAGTTGTAACATCAACAGAGAAAGCAATTGATACTAATAATGTTCTTGGATCAAGTGCTTTTGTACCAGGTGTTGCTGGACTTCTTATAACAAATTATATAATAAAAGATGTAACTGGTATGTAGTTACATCTTTTTTGATTGAGCTTTTAATGATAAATTTTCATTATCTAATTCATCTATTGTTTTAGATAATGTTTCATGTCCTTTTAAGAATGAATTTTTATATATACTTCCATTCATTGTCTGAAATTCTCTACGTCTATATCCTGTTTTAGTGTTATAAAAAGAATCTCCATATATTCTAGCAATATTATCATCTAATATATGATATCCATCTACTAATAGTTTTTGTGTTTCACTTTTATCTTCATCTTTTATAAATCTACCAGGACTAGGTGTTCTAAGTATCATACTATTATACATTATATAGTCTTTATTATCATCCATAAAGAATTGTCTATATGTTGGATCTATTAAATATGGAGTTTCTATTCCATTTACATTGAATAGAGCTACTACAAATGAATGACCTTCAATATCATTAGTTATTACATGTTGTGTCATACAAGGATGAGTTTCTACGTTTAAACTATTTAAATAGTGAGTTATTATTGCTTGTGCTTTGTCGCATTTAAATTCAAAACTGAAATTATCAAAATCATTTGTGAATTTACATCTCGTCTCATAACAAACATAATCTAAAAATATATTTATTTCTTCTTTTGTTAGTGGTTCTTTTGATAATATTTTTTGTTCTAAATCTTCTATAACTTTTGAATCTATATTTACTGTTTTAGGAGTACTATACATTATATATTTCATTTTTTCACCTTTATACTATTATTAAATTTATACATCTCTGTTTCATATTTATTTTTTCTTGGTATATAGTATTTACGTCCTTTTAATTCTTTAGGCATATATTCTTGATCTACCCAGTAATTAGGATAATTATGAGGATATTTATAGTTTGGACTAGATGTTCTTATATGTTCTGGTATTCTTCCAACTGACATTGTATTTATATCGTTAACTGCTGTATTTATTGCCATATCTGCTGAATTACTTTTAGGACTTAGAGCCATATCAATAACTGCACAACTAAGTGGTTTATATAGTTCGGGATATCCAATTCTTTCGCTTGCTTCAATTGCTGAAAGTACTTTCATTCCCATAGTAGGGTTTGCAAGTCCAATATCTTCATATGCGATTACAAGCATTCTCCTATAAATAATATCATAGTCACCACTTACAATAAGTCTTGCAAGGTAATGTAGTGCAGCATCAACATCACTTCCACGAATACTTTTTTGAAATGCAGATAGCATATCATAATATCCATCTTCGTTTTTATCAGCAAAGAATGATGGAGTATTATGAGTTAATTTTATATTATCAATAGTAACTTCCTTATTATATCCATAGTAACAGAATTCTATTAAATTATAAGCGTATCTTATATCACCATTTGATACACTTGATATATATTTGATAGTTTTACTATCCATCTTAATATCAGGAAGAACATCTTTTACTTTCTTAATACCTTTTTCAATATCATTTTCACTAAGAGGTTTTAATTCAATAAGACTACATCTACTTCTTATAGCCTGATTAAGTGAATGATATGGATTAGAGTTAGTAAGACCAATTAATGTAATAAGACCACTTTCTAAATATGAAAGTAATATGTCTTGCTTATCTTTATTCATTCTGTGAATTTCATCTACAATTAGTATAAGTCCATTATACATTTTAGCTTCTTCAATAACCACTTCAAAATCTTTTTTAGAGTTTACAGTTGCATTAAGCATTCTATATCTCATATTAAATTCATTCATTAAAGCAAGAGCTATTGTAGTTTTACCACATCCACTTGAACCATAAAATATTATATTAAATAATTTTTTTTCTTTTACAAGGTTAGTAAGTACTTTACCTTTTCCAATTATATGTGTTTGACCAAGGACATCTTTAAGTGAAGTTGGCCTTAATTTATTTTGTAGTAATTCCATATCACACCTCCTGTACATTTTAGCATAAAAAGATTTTTCAGTCAATCAAGTAAAGAACAAATGTTTGCTTGTAAAAAAAGGCAATATTTGCTATACTAACAAAAATAGGGGATGATAAAAATGTCAAAAAAGGGTTTTACATTAGTTGAATTACTCGCGGTAATTGCAATACTTGCAATATTAGTTATTATCGCACTTCCAAATATACTTAAAATGTTTAATAATGCTAAAAAAGATATATTTTTAACAGAAGCAAAAAATATATACAAAGAAGTAACTAAAAAATATATAAATGAAACAATGAGAGGAAATAAAATCAGCACAATCTCTAATACTAATAATAAATTAGATTTAGAATCAAATGATCTAACTTATGATATTAAGTTAAGTAATGAAGGCAAAATTAAATCATTTCAAGTAGACGATGGAACTTATTGTATTGCTGGAAAATTCAAAAATTTAGATGAAATTACTATCGATAAAATCAAAGAAGGAAAATGTGATGAATTGTCTTCAAAGCCAATCTATTGTACATTACCAGAAGGTACAACTTTAGAACAAGGAACAGAATATATAAATGGAGATTATACATATAAATATATGTTAGAAGCGATGGAGGAACCTTGGGAAGGCACTTTTGTTTGGCGAGCAATTGATATTGATGGTTGGGGAGTTGCATTAACAAATAGAGAGAGTACTTCTCCGGTTACATCTAAATTATGTACATATATAAATAATAAGCCCGTCGTATCATATTCATTTATGTTTGCAGGCTCAAAAGCAAAATCAATAGACTTAAGTAGTTTTAATACATCAAACGTTAAACATATGTATGGAATGTTTGAAATGGTATCCATTGACAATTTAGATCTAAGTAACTTTGACACAAGTAATATAAGTGACGGAAATATGGTACAAATGTTTGCTGGAATAGAAACAAAAGCACTGGACTTAAGTAGTTTTGACACAAGTAATGTAACTAGAATGGATGCAATGTTTGTTTCATCAAAAATTCAAACGCTCATCTTAGATGGTTGGAATACGAATAAAGTAACAAATATGAGTCGTATGTTTACAAGCAGTAAAATGACTAATTTAGACTTAAGCAATTTCGATACAAGTAATGTAACAGATATGGATTATATGTTTAGTGAAATGCCAAATATAGTAACACTTGATATAAGTAGTTTTGATACATCAAAAGTAACAGAGATGCATGGTATATTTAGAGATTCGCCAAAACTAAAGACTATATATGCCAGTAATAAATTTATAACTGACAATTTGCATTTTGATCATGGTTCATTATTTAGTAATAATACAGCACTAGTAGGTGGTGCTGGTACAGTTTATAACAAAAATAAAAATGGTATTAGCTATGCTCGCATAGATGGTGGAGAAGCCAATCCTGGATATTTTACTGCAAAATAATTTATAAATAATATTTTGAATAGATAATTATTCAAATAAATATTATTTTAAAATTTAATTTTAATAAAAAAATAGCGTTTAAAATATTCAAAAATATATATAAAATGTAATGGGTTTGTAATCTTCTATTTAATATGGTAGAATATAACTAGTAAGATATTTAAAGTAATATTGAAAGGTTGTGTGTTATATGGAAAAGGATTTATCTCAAAAAAGGAATTTACCTATAATTCTAATTGTAGTTATTGTGATTCTTATAGGTATTGGATTAGTTTTGTTTTTCCCTTTTAATTTTAAAAATAAAATTTTAGGTACTACTCTTTATAAAATTGTATATTATGATGATGGAGTGCCAGGCTCTAAATATGATATAAGTGTATTTGATAATAATAAAATTGAAATAGTTCAAACATCTTATTGTAGTACTCTTGATTGTGATTCTACAACTACAACAGAAAAATTTAAGTATTCTAAAAGTAATTTTGAAAACTTGAAAACTTTTATTAATAATAATTTTTCAAAAGAACAAATAGAATTACATCCAAATGAATTAACAGATAAACAAAAAGAAGTGATACAAGGATTATTACTTGGTGAAAACTTTTTTGAAATAAGTGTAGAAGAATATAAATATAAGATTCAGTATTCAGAAAGTGATAATTTATCTTATTATATATATATTAAAAATGATAATTCAATAATAGTAAAGAAAGTAAAAATTAATGATAACTATGATATTACTAATGTTAATACATATTCTCTTAATTTTTCACAAAAAAGTAAAACAATATTGACTGATTATGTTTTGAAAGAATTGAAAAAAGATAAAGATAAAGACAATGTTATATATAAAAATTCTTTATTACGAAAAGACGAGATTAATATATTTAATAGTATTACAAAAAATGATGAATCATATTTAAATAATGTAGAAAATGTAAAGCTATCTTATACTATTTCTTATGAAGGAATTAACTGTGATACTCCAAAACTATATTTATATAGTGATAATAGTTTTGAATATAATACATTTGCTATTAATGAAAGCAATGAACAAATTCTTAAATCTGGTATATATAACTATGATATTAAAAAGATAATAGATAATATTGATAAATACAAAGATGATAATCATGGATCATATTCTATAATAGATGAAAACGGAAATGAATATATTACTTATAGTACAAATATTGAATTGGAAGAATTATTATCATCATTAAATATTACATTAAAAACATGTTTAGTATCTAATAATCAATAAAATAAATTTAACAGGAATCTAGAAATATATTAAGATTTCTGTTTTTATTATTTATTATTATTTAAAAGTCACTTTATAAATAATATAATTATGATATAATATTTAAAGGTGGCTATGATATGAAGAAGATAGGATTTAAAACAATATTTATTTTTCTACTTACTATGTTTTTATTTTATTATCTACTTAAAGATAATTTTATAGAATCAATGAAGTTATTAAAGAATGCTAATTACTTATATATAATATTAGCATTTATAATATTTGGATTATATATAATAGTTGAAGCATATTTATTATATACATTAATCAAAAAACAAAAGAAAAACTATAAATTCAAAGATGCGATTAATTTAAATATAATGACTAAATTCTTTAATGGGATAACTCCTTTTTCACTAGGAGGTCAACCACTTCAAATATATAGATTAAATAGAGAAGGAGTGAGTGTTACTAAAGGAATATTGATTCTAGTAGAAAACTTTATTATTCTTCAAATAACTATGACTCTTATGAGTATATTATATTTAATAATAGGATACATCTTTAATATAATGCCTAATGGATTCATATTATATATCACTATTCTTGGTATAATTATAACTATCGTTTCATTATTTATTGCGATGTTCTTATGTTTAAAAACAAGTGTTGCTAAAAAAGTAGGTTATTTCTTTATTGATAAATTTAAATTCTTCAAAGATAAAGAAGATGAGAAAAAGAAATGGTCTACTAAATGTACTGAATATTCTCTTGGATATGAAGAACTTGCTAAAGATAAGAAATTCATTATCAAATGTGTAATTATTAACTTTATATATATGACTATATATTTTATGGTACCATTCTTTGTTTTTAAAGCATTACATAGTGATATGAATATTAACTTCATATACTCAATCATATTTAGTTGTTTTATATATACTTCATCGTGCTTTGTGCCTATACCAGGCGCTAGTGTAGGGGCAGAATATTCATTCATACACTACTTTGAAGTAATAGTAAAAGAAGCATTCATAATACCAGGACTATTAGTATGGAGATTTATAACATACTATATACCAATGATTATAGGTGGTATAATGTTTAACATAATTGATTCAAAAAATGTAAAAAATAAGTAAAAGGACTATTAAAAATAGTCTTTTATATTGTATAATGTTATCAGGGTAATAATTATGATAGAAATTGATAATAAAGAATTAGTTGATGATTTTAAAGATTATTTAAGAATTGATAAGAATTATTCAGAAAATACAATAGAATCATATATAAGAGATATTACATCATTTTTAGAATATACTAATAAAGAAATATTAGATATATCTAAAAAAGATATTGATAATTATGTATTACATATACTTCCAAATTATAATGAGAGTTCTATTAATAGGATAATTGCTAGTATAAAGAGTTTCTATAAGTATTTATCTATTTATAAAGGATATATTAATATTTCAGAAGATGTAGAAAGTTTAAAAAGAAAGAAAACATTACCTAAATATTTAAGTATTGAAGAAGTAGATAAATTACTTGATATTAAGCTTGAAACACCATTTGATTATAGAAATAAAGCTATACTTGAATTATTATACGCAACAGGTCTTAGAGCAACAGAACTTGTTAATTTAGATTTAAATAATATTGATCTTGGTAATATGGTTGTTAATGTATATGGAAAAGGTAGTAAAGAAAGAATTGTTCCTTTATCTCACGTATGTGTTAATTATTTAGATTTATATATTAATAAATATAGAAGTAAGTTATTTGTAAAGAAGCAAAAGCCTACTGATTCATTATTTTTAAATAATCATGGTAACAGGATGACACGTCAAGGATTATATAAAATAATAGGTGAAATAGCAAAGACAAAAAATATTAATAAAGAAATTACTCCTCATGTTTTAAGACATAGTTTTGCGACTCATTTAATAGAATGTGGGGCTGATATAAGAAGTGTTCAAGAGTTACTTGGGCATGAAAATGTTGTAACAACAGAAATATATACTCATTTAGCAGATAACTTTGTTAAGGATAATTACAATGAGTATTTTAATAGAAGTAAGAAGGAAAGTGATGCAAATGTTTAAGAGAATATTTCTAGTAGTAATGGATAGTGTAGGAGTGGGAGAAGCAAGCGATGCCGCCAAATATGGTGATGTTGGTGCTAATACACTTTTACATACAATAGGAGATTCATATAATTTAGATACATTAGAAAGACTTGGACTTACTACTTTAGTTGGAAAAGAAGTAGAAAATACAAGAGGCCTTTATATGAAAGCATGCCCAATTAATCTTGCAAAAGATACATTAAATGGTCATTATGAAATGATGGGTGCTGTATGTAAAACTCCATATAAAACATATCCTGAAGGATTTCCTTTAGAACTTATAAGTAAAATTCAAGAAGCCACTGGTAGAGATGTAATTGGTAATATTGCTGCTTCTGGCACTCAAATAATACAAGACTTAGGTGAAATGCATATGAAGACAGGAGCATTAATTATATATACTTCTGCTGACTCTGTACTTCAAATCGCTGCCCATGAAGATATTATTCCAGTAGAAGAATTATATAAAATATGTGAAACAGTACGTGAACTTACTAAAGGCGAAGAATATAAAATTGCTAGAATTATTGCAAGACCATTTATAGGTAAACCAGGTAATTTCACAAGAACACCAAAAAGACATGATTATGCTTTAGATCCACCTATTAATGTTCTTGATTTACTTGATAGAAATGGAATTCAAACTATTGCTATTGGTAAAATATCAGATATATTTAATGGTAAAAGTATTGCAGTTAAAATAAGAACTAAAGATAACATGGATGGTATGATGAAAATAATAGACTTTGCTAAAGGTGAATTTAGTGGACTATTGTTTGCTAATCTAAATGACTTTGATATGTTATATGGTCATAGAAGAGATAGAGAAGGATACTTAAAAGCACTTGAAGACTTCAATTACTATTTACCAATTATACTAAAGAATCTTAAGAAAGATGATTTACTTATTATAACAGCTGATCATGGTAATGATCCTACATTTAAAGGAACTGATCATACAAGAGAAAATGTTCCAATACTTATGTATAGTCCTATATTTAAAGCAGGTAAAAGACTTCCTGATAGAAAAACTTTTGCTGATATAGGTGCTACTATATTAGATAATTTCAATATTAAAAATGATATTGGTATAGGAACATCTATATTTGATGAATTAAGAAAAGACAAAGAATAAATATTAAGTTTTATAGAAATAAAGATAACTATATGATAAAATATAGTTATCTTTTTATGAGGTGAATATGAAAATAAATGATATATATGAAGTAATTATTGAAAGTATTGATGATATTGGAAACGGTGTTACTAGAATAAATAATATAGTAGTGTTTGTTCCATATACTTTAAGTAATGAGAAAGTTAAAATTAAAATAGTAAGTGTAAGTAAAAGATTCGCAGTAGGAAAAGTAATAGAATTTATTACTAAAAATGATATGAGATGTGAAGTTAAATGTAATTGTTATAATGAGTGTGGAGGATGTAATTTCTTACATATTGATTTTGATAGTGAAAAAAGAATAAAGATAGACTACATTAATAAATTATTTAATATAAATATAGAAAACGTGCTTACTAATAATGAATATAACTATAGAAATAAGGCTACATTTCATATTAAAGATGGTAAAATTGGATATTATAGTGAAAAAACTAATGACATTATAGAATTTAATAATTGCTTACTTTTAGATAATAGAATTAATGATATATATAATCATTTAAAGATGAGTGATTTAAATGGCATTACTGAAGTTATTATTAGAGTTACTACTAAAGATACTATGGTTATATTTAAAGGTGAAAAATATGATATAAATGGTCTTATAAATAACTTTAATATAACATCAATATATTTAAATGATAAATTAATTTATGGCAAAAGCTATATTATTGAAGAAATAGATAATATTAAATATAGTATTTATCCAGATTCATTCTTTCAAGTTAATAAAGACAACATGAAAATAATGTATGATAAAGCACGAGAATATGCTGGATATGGTAATAATTTGCTTGATTTATATTGTGGTACTGGTACTATTGGAATATACTTAAAAGACAATTTCAAACATATTGATGGTATAGAAATAAATAAAGATTCAATAAAGAATGCTAATATAAATAAAAAAATAAATAATATTGATAATATAAATTTCGTATGTGGAGATGCTAGTATTGCTAAAAACAATAATTATGATGTAATAATAGTAGATCCACCAAGAAGTGGATTATCAAAAAAAGTAATTAATTTTTTAAATAAATCTAATGCTAAAAAAATAGTTTATATTTCATGTAATCCTAAAACATTAAGAAGAGATATAGATTTACTTAATAATTATAAAATGGTAAAACTAGAAATAATAAATATGTTTAATAAGACAAAACATATTGAATGTATTACATTACTTGAAAATATTATTTAATATAAAATTTAAATAGATGGTGATAAAATTACTATAAGAACAGCTAATACTATAAAAAAGATATTAGAATTGTGTGCAAAATAAAAGAATAATAATTAAATATGACATATTAATTATTATTCTAACATTATAATCCCATTTGTTTATTCGCATCAATTGCCATTTGAAAAGAATTTTGATAATAATTTAAAGTATCTTGTAATGAAAATTGTATGCCATTTATAGGTTTAGGTGTCATAGGTACTTGTTGACTAATTCCTGCTGATGTAGTATATGTTTCACTTTCTGCAATAACAGCACCAATAGACATATTTTCTGGTCTCTCTGTTGCTAAAACAGAATATTGTACTTTTCTAAGATCTGAACTTTCTTTTGAACTTGACTTTCTTTCCATTATACTTGTTCTTACTATTCCAGACTTATCTGGAAGTCTGCTACTACAAGTATATGATACATTTGCATTATTAATAGTTGGCTCTATAAAATTGCCACTAAACATAGCATTTTCACTTAATAATAAATTACTTACTTGATTTAATGACTTGATACTACTTGCTGGATAATTTTTAACAACATCAACAAAAGTCTGCATATTTCCTTGATGAGTTATATCACCATTTGGATTAGCTATAAAATATTCTTGACTAAACGTTCCATTATCAAGTCCATTAGTATCATATGCATTATAATATGTTGAACCGCATTCTTTTACAGCAACCAAATTATTAGCACCATCTTTCCTAGCAATATAATAAGTTGTAACTTCACTTTGACTTCTTAAAGGATTATTATAATCAACTTGTTGTGGCATAGCATTATATTCAGTTCTAACTTTCAATTTTCCATCTTCAACTGTCATTTTAAAATTAGGATTACTAGAATTATATAATAATTGAGTTAATACTTCACTATAAAATCTAGGATTCTCAAATAATGTAGCTAATCTTTCATCACTTCTTAGCTTTTCAATTTCCTTTTCAGCTTTTTCTCTTATTTCATCCATATTTTATCCTCCTATTAAAATAATAACATTTTTCAATAATAAATTAAAGAATTATTTAATAAATATGTTAAATAATATTATTCTCATTTTATGTCCTGTCAATTTATATAATTATTTTGTATAATTTTCTTATGAGGTGAAAAATGAATCAAGAAAAAATAGGATTATTTATAGCGAAATGTCGTAGGGAAAAGAATATGACACAAGAAGATTTAGCGGAGAAATTAGGTGTTAGTAATAAATCAATAAGTAGATGGGAAAATGGTAAAACAATGATGGATATATCTTTATTCGAACCATTATGTAATGAACTAGATATTTCTATTATAGAATTATTAAATGGTGAAAGAATAAATGATAAAAAAAAGGATAAACTATATACTAAAACATTAATCAATTATAGTAATAAAGTAGGTAGTAGAAATAAACAAGTAATACTTACAATATTATTTATTATGAGCTTAATGCCCATGTTACTTTATCAATTTGGTGGTATGAGAGGTGTTCAAGAAATAAGTGGTTTAATCATTTTATTAAGTCCAATAACTATTGTATCAATTATATTATTTTTCCTTGGAATATGGTTTAAATTTAAAAATAAAATAACAAATAAAATATTAGGTGGAATAGGTGTCATTGGAATAGTAATATCAGAAATATATGAATTTTTTACTTGGTATACTATTGGTATAACTAAAGATATTAATTTATATAACAGTATTAATCTTGCTTTTCCTGAATTTTATATAGGACTTTTAATATCAATAATAATGGTTTTTATATACTTTTTTATTGATAAGATTGTTAAAAAATAATTTATAGATTTATTTATAAATAGCCAGTAGAAACATAAAGATTTAGATAAATAGTGTAAATCATGTAAATCTAAATTCTTTTTTATTTCTTTAAATGATATAATTATTATGGAGAAAAAATATGGATATATTACAAATATTATTAATTAGTGTAGGACTTGCTGCAGATGCATTTGCAGTATCAGTTGTAAAAGGACTATCAGTTAAGAATATAAGTGTAAAAGATACTATAAAACTTGCATTATGTTTTGGTACTTTTCAAGGAATAATGCCTTTAATTGGATATTTACTTGGTAGTGCTTTTGAAAAAATAATTGTTAACGTTGATCATTATGTTGCTTTTGTATTACTTGGTTTTATAGGAATTAAAATGATTATTGAATCAAATAATGAAGAAGAAAATAATAATAGTGATTTAAGTATTAAAAATATATTATTACTTGGCGTTGCGACTAGTATTGATGCTCTTGCTGTTGGTATTGCTTATGCATGTGCTTATGGTAGTAATAATGCAATATTAACTTTTACAGTAATTGCAATAATAACATTTATATTATCAATGATAGGTGTTAAAATAGGTAGTAAGTTTGGTTCTAAATATGATAAAGTAGCACAAATTATAGGTGGTATCATATTAATATTACTTGGAACTAATATTTTACTTGAACATTTAAAAATATTATAATAAAATAAATAACCATGTTAGGAGGAATATAAATGCTTGAACTTAAAAAAATAAGTAAAACATATAATACAAATAATTTTAAACAAACAGCACTTAATAATGTAAGTATATCATTTAGAGAACAAGAGTTTGCAGCTATTTTAGGACCTTCTGGTAGTGGTAAAACAACTTTATTAAACATTATAGGTGGACTTGATAAATATGATAGTGGTGACTTAATAATAAATAATGTAAGTACAAAACTATATAAAGATAGAGACTGGGATACATATAGAAACTATAGAGTAGGGTTCGTATTTCAAAATTATAATCTTATATCTCATCAATCAATATTATCAAATGTAGAACTAGCTTTAACACTAGGTGGTGTTTCTAAAGAAGAAAGAAAAGCAAAAGCAATAGACGTGCTTACTAAAGTAGGGCTTAAAGATCATATATATAAAAAACCTAATCAATTATCAGGTGGGCAAATGCAAAGAGTATCTATCGCAAGAGCACTTGTAAATGATCCAGATATCATACTTGCAGATGAACCAACAGGAGCACTTGATTCAAATACATCAGTTCAAATAATGGAATTATTAAAAGAAGTATCAAAGACTAAACTAGTTATTATGGTTACACATAATCCAGAACTTGCTAAAAATTATGCGACTAGAATAATTAATATAAAAGATGGTAAAGTGGTTGATGATACTAATCCATATAAAGATGGTAAATCAAAAGTAATAGAAGAAAACTTTACTAAAAGAACATCAATGTCTCTTTTAACAGCATTTAGTTTATCATTTAATAATCTTATGACAAAGAAAGGTAGAACTATACTTGTATCACTTGCAGGTTCAATTGGAATAATTGGTATAGCACTTATAATGTCATTATCCAATGGATTTCAAAATTATATAAACAGTATACAAGAAGATACACTTAGTTCATATCCACTTAGTATTACAAGTAAACAAGCTGATATGACATCACTATTCTTATCAATGATGGATAAAGAATATAGTGATGATAAAAGTAATAAAGTACATGAAAAACAATATATTACATCAATGTTTGGAAGTGTATCTAAAAATAATTTAAAAAGTTTTAAAGATTATTACGAAAAAAATAAGCTATTACTTAAAGATGATATATCATCAGTAAAATATTCATATAATGTTACACCAAATATATATACTCTTGACTCAAAAAATAAGATAAGTAAACTAAATCCAAGTTCACTTATGACAAGTATGTATTCTAGTAATGTCGCAAGTACATATCAAAGTTTCAGTAGTGTATTTAATGAAATGATAGATAATGTGGATAAACTTAAAAATCAATATGATGTTTTAAAAGGTACTTGGCCTAGCAAATATGATGAAATGGTTATAGTACTTCCTAATAAAAATACTATATCAGATTTATTAGTTTATTCACTTGGAATAAGAGATTATAGTGAACTTAATGATATGGTTACTAAACTTATGAGTGGTGAAAAAATTAATATAAATAATAAACCATATGATTTTACTTATGATGAGCTTATGAATATAAAACTTAAATTAATTCTTCCATATGAAACATATAAATACAATTCTAAATATAATATATATGAAGATATGAGTGACAATGAAGAATATATGAAAAACTTATATGATAAAGCACTTAATATTAAAATAGTTGGTATTGTTACTCTTAAAGATGGAATAAATTCAATGAGTTTAAATCCAGGTGTTGCTTATACAAAAGAACTTACTAATTACTTAATTGATAAATCTAAAAATAGTGATATTGTTAAAAAACAACTTAGTAATAAAGACATAGATGTATTTAGTAATAAGAAATTTGATGATAATAATAAATCTAATATTAATTTTGAAGAACTTATTAAAGTAGATACAAATATGTTAAAAAATGCATTTAATATAGATATAGATGAAAATACTATCAAGAATAACACAAGTAATACTATTTCTAAAATATCTTCATCTATTACTACTGATACAAGTAAGGCTAAAAAAGACTTTTTAAGCATATTAAATACTTTACTTGATAATTTACTTACAAATTATATAAAAAACCCTCTAAAGACTTCTAAATTACTTAATAATGAAGAAGTAGCAATATTAGAAATGAATGATATAGAAACAATAATAAATAATTTCATGAATAATGAAAATACAATAAAAATATTAAAAGAATTAGAAAATAATTACATTATTCCTTATGATATATTTAATAGTACTTATACTAATTTATTAAAAGGATTTTTAACTTCATATATAACACTATATAATCAAAATGATAGTTCATTTACTACTGATCCAAATAATATGGCATCTCCTATTACTAATGAAGTGATAAATCAATCAATAAACTTATATGTAAATAGTTCAGTAATAATAAGTACTAGTGATATGATGGCATCTAAAATGACAGAAGCAGTAATGCAAAAAACAATACTTAGTGAAGTAAGTAGTCTTACTAATAATCTTATATCAACTTTTAGTAAAGCGTTTAACGTTGATGAAAAGAAGATTGCTTCTGCATTCAAATTTAATTTAACAGAAGAAGAACTTAAAAGAATAATGACATCTTTTGCATCCAATAGTGAAAAAACATATTCGAATAATCTTATCAATTTAGGTTATCAAGATATTGATGATCCAACCATGATATCATTCTATTTTAATAGTTTTGATTCAAAAGAGAACTTCATTGATTTTGTTGATAAATATAATGATAAAGTTAAAAATAATGGTAATAATGAAGATGAAATAAAATATACTGACACAACTGGTATATTAATGTCTTCTGTTAAAAAAGTAGTTAACACTGTAAGCTATGTTTTAATAGCATTTGTATCAATTTCACTAGTTGTTTCATCTATAATGATAGCTATTATTACATATATAAGTGTTCTTGAAAGAACTAAAGAAATAGGTATTTTAAGAGCAGTAGGAGCATCTAAAAAAGATATAGCACATGTATTTAATGCAGAAACATTTATAGAAGGATTTATATCTGGAATATTAGGTATAGGTGTTACATTAATACTATGTATACCAATTAATATAATAATTAATAATTTAATCAATGTTAAAAATATAGCAACACTTCCATTATATGGAGGGGTAGGATTAATATTATTAAGTGTTATTCTTACATTAATCGCAGGTATTATCCCATCTAATATGGCAAGTAAAAAAGATCCAGTAGAGGCACTACGTACTGAATAAGATAAATGTAATATATTAAAACTTCTAGATATTTCACTAGAAGTTTTTTATATGATTTTTGCGTATTTTTAATACCATAATTTAGTTAGTTTACCATCTTCTTTATAATAACTATCCATAAGCATTACATAATAATATCTTTTAAATATTTTCTTTTTAGAATATGGCATTATTACAACTGCTACATTAGGTGGTGTCCATAAACTTTCTGCCACATAATAGTAATCATTATCTTCACCAACTATTATCGCTATATGTCCACCTTGTTTCCCACCTGAACTTAATAAATCTCCAACTTTTACTTTACCTGATTTTACAACATTTGCATTAAAGTTTGTTCTTACACCATAATCAGTTAAATCTAAATGAGGAGCAAGACCAGCACCAATATCACCAACATCAAAGCCACCATTTAACATTACCCATGAAACAAACCCACTGCAATCAAGTCCATTACTTCTTTTGCCTTTAGAAGGCCTACTATAAAGAGAACAACCCCAGGTAGCAGGTCCAGCAAGTGATTTCTTAATATTTTTAAATCTTGATTTGTGTAAATACAAACCTACATTATAATATCTTCCTTCACCTTCAACTTTATTAGTTGAACCTCTACCATTTTCACTAAAGTATCTTATTTTATATGGAAACTCTAATGTTAAGAATCTAGCAGCTTCAACAGCACCAGCCCTTGTTTTATATCCAACATCTTCTATTCTTGACTTTAATATTAAATCAAGAGTATCATTATCTTTTTTACTATATTTATTACATGGTAAATATGACTTTTTACTATTAAATTTATTAGGTCTTTTAACTATTAAATCAGTTACAAGTACATTTATTTGTTTTACTATATTTCCAACTTTTATGTTGATATTTGTATTACCTTTACTTATACCTTTTATCTTCCCATCATTATCAATAGTTGCAATTTTATCATCATCACTATATAGAGTAGGGGTTAAATCAATATTACCAACATAAGATACTTCGTAACTAATTTTTTCTTCACCATTTATTGCTAAAAATACATTTTCTTTATTAGATTTAATTTCAGTAACGTGACCATAATTTTCAGTTGAATCAATTTTATATATAGTATCATTTTCATTTTTTAAATAAACATAATATTTTCCTTTAGTATCAATATTAATAATACATTTATTATCTTTTGTTTCTACCCATTCATTCTTAAATGTACTATATTTATCATTATCAACATCATAATTACAATATATTTTATTATGAACAAGTTCTTTTTCATCAATATCATACGTTATAATTAACTTATTATCTATATATGATACACTAGTTGAAATTATATTAGGAAAATCATTTTCTTTATGTTCTTTTTTAAGATAGAAAAAATAATTCACACTAACAAGTGAAATTAATATTATAGAAATACAACACATTTTTATTACCTTATTCATAACAATAATTTATCATAAAATAAAAAGATATTCAATAGCGAATATCTTTTTACATTATTTACATCTTGAATTACTTCTAGCTCTACTATTGCTTCTAGCATTACTACGAGCATTGTTTCTTGCTCTTGAGTTACTTCTAGCATTAGATTTACATCTAGAATTACTTCTTGTGTTAGTCATTTTTAATCACCACCTGTTATTATTATGGAAAAAATATATAAAATAATACTTATTAATTATGGTAATTATTGTCATTTTGTTAGAATATAATTTTATATGAATAATATTTATATGCCTTTATTATTATCATTAATCGCTGGATTATCTACAGTTATAGGTAGTTTGCTTATTTTTATTAAGATAAAAAGAATAGGGGAGTTCATTACATTTTCTTTATCATTCTCGATTGGTATTATGACTTTAATATCAATATTTGACTTAATTCCTTCTTCAGTACCTATTATAATCAATAAATACTATTACTTATATGGTATTCCTATATGTATATTAACTTTTTTACTTGGATATTTATCTATAAGTAAAATTAATAAAAAGATAGATAAAAGTAATAATAAATCACCATTATATAGAATAGGGATAGTTAGTATGATCTCACTAATGTTACATAATTTTCCTGAAGGCATGGCTGTTTTTATGGGCGCATATACTAATATAAGTATAGGAATTAAATTATGTATTGCGATTATGCTTCATAATATCCCAGAAGGTATTGCTATTGCTGTACCACTCTATTATAGTGGTGTAGGGAAGAGGAAAACTTTTTTATACACCCTATTCTCTGGACTTACAGAACCACTGGGAGCCCTACTCACATATTTACTATTTAAGAATTATATCAATGATATTTTTCTTTCTTTTGTTTTATTGTTTGTTGCTGGACTTATGATTAGTTTATCAATTAATGATATGTTAAAAGAAGCACTTAGTTATAACAAAACGAAATATATTTATATTGGTATACTATCATCTTGTTTTGTTATAGTATTAGCCCTACTCATATAATTTTTAAAAAGTAGGGGAATAGTCATAAAATTTTAATTGCATCTAGGTGGAGAATTATACATCTTTCAACATCTCGATGCAAATTAGAAATTGTGTTTTTTTATTGAGATAGAGAATTATATATATTTTGATATGTCGATGCAAATTACAGCATGTTATTATTTAAATATTTATATAAATAAATATTTATTAATATATTTTAGATTATATTTTAAATTAAATCGTTTTATTAATTATATAATCATTAATAAATTTATATATGCTATCTATTAGTGTTAATTAATATAAGGTTTCGTATTTATAATAAATACATTAATTATTATATAATTTCTATAAGTTTTATAGTTGTTTTTTATATTATATATTACTTTAAATAATATATGTTATGTTAACTTGTATAAGTATCAATATTTTTCTTTATTATAGATATTAAGTTAATATTTATTGTTAAACTGTTATTATTTATAGATAATTTATTAATATTAGTATCATGATGATTAATATTAATATTATTCTTATTTAAGCAATTATTAATTCTTAAACGAATATTTAATTTAAGTATGATTATACAATTAATTACAGTGAATGTTTCAAGTACAACGAACACAATATAACTAGGAGCATATGAATCTAATATATAATATAGCCCCCACTACTCTATATTTATAATAAAATATTTATAAACATAATAAAACTGCTAATTAAAGCAGTTCATTATCATTTACATTTTTCGTGATTGAATTTCAGCCATTCTATTTAATACTTCACTAGCATTATCTTTATTTATTTCAGTATAACCAAGTTCTCTTAATGCTTGTAATTTAACTGTATTAAGTTGCTGTGTTCTACTTAATTTCTCTTCTTTGTCATTTTCAATCTCTTGAACAAATCTATTATGAGAATCAACTAGTTTTGATTTAGAGGCTCCCCCATTATTATATAAATTAAATGCAGTGAATATTATACTTTCTAATATGAATTGTTTAGTTTCATCAAATTTAAATTCATTTGGTGATGTGAATCCAGTCTTTTTAGAAAGATATGCAAATATATATTTAATTTCTTTTACATTATCAAGTGATTGAAGTACATGATATAAATATAAGAATGTATAATATGTATCTTTATTCTTTTCTTCAGTAAATTTTTCTTTAATTAAGAATATAATATCATTTAATAATTCTTGTTCTTCTTTAGTAAGATTTTTATAATTGAATACTTGACTACCTGAGTCTTTTACATTTTGATTTAATCTTGCTTCAACATTTTCTAAATACTCACTTGTAATTTTAATATTTTTAATTGTATTTTCATTTCCATCTTCTATATCTAATAATTTTAATAACATTATTCTTTTTTCTTGTGGCCATTTACTTAATGAATCAAGTTCAAGATAATTATATATCATTTGTCTTGACACACCTAAATATTTAGCTAATTTTACTTTTGAAATACCTAGTTCTCCTAACAAAGTATTTAATTCTTTCATTTGTCTATCACTCCTCTACTCTACATACTAATTGTATAACACTTTACATTTAATTGTCAATATCAAAAGTAAATATTTAGTTAAAAAGAAGTGAAAAAATTCATTAACTTATTGACATCATTATTAAAATATTGTATAAAATATTCATTTTTTATTTTCTTATAATCACTCTTCAATCCTTTTAATAGCCTCTTTTATCACATTAATTGAATTATCTAATTTCTCTTGTTCAATTCTATTTAGATCAACTTCCATCTTTTTAACAGCACCATCTTTATTAATAACAGTTGGTGTACTAAAATATATATCATCTTTTTCATCATAACTAGACACTGTAATAATAGTATTTTCATTGTTTAATATTGCATTAGTTATTCTTGTTAAACACATAGCAATACCATAATATGTAGCACCTTTTCTTTCTATAATTTCATATGCTGCATTTCTAACTTCATTTTCGATTGTTTCCATTTCGTTAACTGTTAAATATTTATCTAATCTTTCACTTCCAATTAATGCAGAACTCCATAATACAAATTCAGAGTCTCCATGCTCTCCAATTACATATGTATGTATGCTTTTTGGATTTATATTTACTTTTTCACCAATTAAATATCTAAGTCTTGCTGTATCTAAACTTGTTCCTGAGCCTATTACTTTATTAGGGTTCATACCTGAATATTTATATGTAATATATGTCATTATATCAAGAGGATTAGTAGCAACTAAAAAATATCCTTTAAAATCATTTTTCATTACTTCTGTTATTATTGATTTAAATATTTTTGAGTTCTTATTTATTAAATCCATTCTAGTTTCACCTGGGTTTTGATTAGCACCAGCAGCAATAACTATTAATTTAGCATCACTGCAGTCAGTATAGTCTCCAACTTTTATATCTATTTTAGATGGTGAAAATGCTAAGCAATGATTTAAATCAGCTACTTCTCCTATAATTCTTTCTTTATTAATATCAATAAGTACAAGCTCATTAACACTAGTATTTTGATTTAAAAGTGAAAATGCATAACTCATTCCTACATTACCACAACCTATTATAATTACTTTATTCATAATTTTATTCTCCTTATATAAATATTTTATCATATTAAAAGAAGAATTTGTACTATTCTTCTATATATTTCCTATCTACTCTATCACTTATACTACACATTATTTCATAATTAATTGTATCTAAATATTTAGCTATTTCATTAATATGATTATTGTCTTTAATAATATAGACAGTATTATTTATATTAACTGTATTATCTATTAAAACAAATAACATATCCATACATATATTACCTATTATTTTATATTTTTTATCATTGATATAAACATATCTACCAGTATTATGTCTTATGATACCATCTCTATAACCAATTGGTACTATTCCTATAATTTCATCTTTAGAAGCTATATATTTACCATCATATCCAACTGTTTCACCTGATTTAATATGTTTAATCTCTATAATTTTTGATCTTAATGAAAAAACACTATCTAAATTTAATTTATCATCAAAACCATACATTATTATACCCATCCTGCATCCATTAACATATTTTTTCTTTTTATAAGTTGTTATACATTTACTATTAGGAATATGTACTATTTCTATCTTAGATAAATCTATATCTTTTGTAATATGTTCAAATACTTTAAATTGTTCATTTGTAATGTTTTCATCATCAGCTTTATAAAGATGAGTATAAATACCTTCTAATTTAATATTAGAGTTCATTATAATATTATATACTTTATTTAATTCATCACGAGTACTTATACCAAGTCTATTCATACCTGTATTTATTTTTATATGACAAGTAAATTTCTTATTTTTAATTTTCATTAAATAATCAAGAGAACTAATAGTAAGCGTTATATTATTTTGAATAGCTAAATCAATATAATTTATATCAATTGGTTCTAGAACAAGTATTCTTTCACTTGTAATTTTTCTTACTTTTAATGCTTCATCTAGGGAAGATACAGCTAAGTAATTAGCACCACCTTTTAATATACTTTCTATGCATTTTATACCAAGTCCATAGCAATCAGCCTTTACTACAGCAATATGATATTTATAGTTAGATGAATAGTGAACAATTGTTCTAACGTTATTTTGAAGCTTTTTTAAATCTATTAATTCATATGTTTCTCTCATCATTTATCTTAAATACCAAATATCCTGTCCATCTTTAAATACTTGTTTAATAATACCGCCCATAATACATTGTTCACCTAAATAAATAACACACGCCTGTCCTGGAGTAACTGCTTTGCCATCTACATATTTAACCTTTATTTGATTATTTTCTAAATATTCTATAGTAACAGGTACATCTTCACTTCTATATCTAAACTTAGCAGTAGCGAAAGTAGGATGTTTAGATGATATAAAGTTTACATCTTCAATTAAAGCTTCATCTGAAAGTAAATATTTTGAATCACTACCAAATGCTACATAAAGAATATTCTTCTTAGAGTCTTTACCACATACATAATGACGTTCAGCATCTCCACTTAAACCTACATTTCTTCTTTGACCAATAGTGTAATTCATAAGACCATTATGTTTACCAATAACAACGCCAGTTTCAACATCAACAATATCTCCTTCTTTACCTTTCAAATAATTAGCAATAAATTGTTGATAATGACGCTCACCTATAAAACAAATTCCAGTTGAATCTTTCTTATCAGCGACAGGTAAATGATTTTCATGAGCAATGCGTCTTACTTCTTCCTTAGTTAAATCACCTACTGGAAATAACACATCTTTTAATTGTTCAGGAGTAACTTGACTTAAAAAATATGTTTGATCTTTATTATTATCAACACCTCTTAAAAGTCTATTACCTTTTATACGAGCATAATGCCCTGTAGCTATTTTATCAGCACCAAGTCTTTTAGCTTCTTTCTTAAATAAATCAAATTTTATATATTTATTACACATAATATCTGGATTAGGTGTTCTACCTTTTTCAAGTTCATCTAAGAAATACTTAAACACATCATCCCAATATTCTTTAATAAAGTCAACTCTATAAAGTGGAATACAAAGTTCATCACAAACAGCTTTAGCATCTCTATAATCTAGTTCTTGAGGACATACCCCATCTGTAATACCTTCTTTATCATTATTAATATTAGAGTCCCAATTCTTCATAAATAGCCCTACTACTTCATAACCTTCTTGTTTAAGTAAATAAGCTGATACTGCTGAATCTACTCCTCCACTCATACCTACTACTACTTTCATAATAATACTCCCTTTCGTCTTATGTAATTATACTACAAATTTTAATATATTAAAACAAATATATGTCTCAATTAAACAAATAATTATTAATATAAATAGTAATATTAAATATATATAAAAGTAATTTAATATGAATTTCTTAATATTGATAGAATTATCTTCTTTAAATGCATTATAACATTTATATGAAAAACTAATACTATAGTAACTTAATAATATAAATATTATACATTTAAGTATATTAGGTAACATTAAAATTACGCTATATAAGATACCTTTTATCTTAAAAGTATAAATTATTGTAGAAATACTAAATCCAATAGATATGCCTTTAAAAATAATTAATATTGGTATAAAAATAGAACATATAAATATAATACCAAATATCCATATCAATGAATAAAATTTAAAATCATTATAAAGATTCATTATAAATCCATTAAGATAATTATAATCATTACTACCAATTAATTTAACATAATTAACAATATTATTGTTTACCGCATCCTTATTCATAAAGATATAACTTATAATCCCACATACTATTCCAAACAAAAAAATAAAAAACAACGTTTTAAACAACTTACTTTTTATAATTTTCATATTAAATTATATTTATTTCTTTATTTTTTATTACAAATATATTATAATTTATATGAGGTATTAATTATGGCAACTAAAAAGAAGAAAAAAGATTTAGCAAAAAAAATAATCGCATGGATATTATTAATAGCTATGATAGGTAGTACATTTGCAATAATTATTAGTGCATTATTTAGTTAAAAAGAGATTGAAAATTATATAATATTCAATCTCTTTTAATTTATTCAAATATCTTTTTAATACTATTAAATATCTTTTTATTTGTTTTTTTAATTTCTTTTAATATCATATTACCACCTAATATATTATATTTAATATTCTTTAATAATTAAGTGTTTTTATCTCTTATTATAACTTTTATCATAATATGGATACTTACAATCACAACAAATATCTACATCTTTATAGTCTCTACATTTGCAACAGTTATCACTTTTAGATTCATTTATACATCCTATTATTAATAATACACCTGTTATTATAGATAAGATTATAATTATTATTTTCTTTTTAACACTTTTCTTTACTTTTTTAATAAGAATTACATCTAATGCAAAAGTAAATATTCCAAAACATATATATATCATACAACACCTATCCTATAAAATATTGTATCAAAATTAAAACAAAATAAAAAGCCCTATATAGGACTAATATACTTATTGGTGGACCGCTAGGGATTCGAACCCTAGACCCATCGATTAAGAGTCGATTGCTCTACCAGCTGAGCTAGCGGTCCATCTCGTTTGTACTTCAAAAGTATAGCACAAAAATTATCAAAATGGAACACTATTTTTGAAAAAAATTGATTTTTTCAGATAAATTATTGCAAATAAATAAAACAAACATAATATTTTAAAAAAACTACTAGTTATTTATATAACTAATAGCTTCATTATTATTAGGATTATAATTTTTAATCTTCATTAAATTACTTATACTTACTACTTCATAATTCATTTTATTTAAAGTTGGAATAAGCATTTTTACCGCTTCAATAGTTTCAGGATATATATCATGCATAAGAACAATGCACCCATCACAAGCAGTACTTAAAACTGAATTATAAATTTTTTTGCTATTCTTAACTAGCCAATCTTTAGTATCAATATTCCAAAGTATTATATTATATTCAAGTTTCTTAACAGAATCATTATAAGAACCATATGGTGGTCTTAAATATTTTATCTTATCATTAGTAATTTCATTAAATATAATTGCTGAACTATTTATTTCATTATGTATTTCAGCTTCACTAAGAGTCGTAAGTCTTTTATGAGAGTAAGTATGAGTACCTATTTCACTATTTGATTCATATACTTTCTTAACAATATCTTTATTATATTTCATTCTATTACCAAGCATAAAAAATGTAGCACTAGAATTGTTAAGTTCAAGAGCATCTAATAATTCTAAAGTATATTTACTAGGCCCATCATCAAAAGTAAAAGCAATAAATTTTTTATCAGTGTTAGTATAATCAGGCTTTTGATATTCAATAACACTTTCAGTAGATTTAATAGTTATCATTGGAACATAAGTCAAATCCTTAGAAATAATATCATTAAAATATATATCAACTTTATTATCATCTATTATATATGTATGATTATCTACATTTGAATTTTTAACCTTTTCATATACATCGTTTGAATATTTAGAAGAAACAATACTATTTATTTCATCTATTAAATAGTCTTTATCATAAATATTAGATATATACGCAAGTTTTTTATCTTTTAAGTCAATTAATATATTTCTATTTTTAATAATTGTAAGAGTATTCTCAATATAAAATATAACATTTACATAATTATCAAAATAATATAAATCATATTTTATATCTAATGTTTTATTTAATTTATCATAACTTCTAAAATCTTTTACGTAACTATAGATATTATCAGTTATAATTTTAGTTATTTTATCATCTTTAAATCTAGGATATGTTACATTAACTTCTGTTAATTCATCTGTATATGTTATATATGATGTCGTAATTTCTTCATTTTCACCTGTTTCTTTAATATTTGATACATTAACTATAACAAATAATAATAAGAAAACACACGACATATAAATAACATATTTCAAGAAATTATTTTTAAGTCTAAGAAGCATCATATTATCATTTCTCCTATCATACATTAATAATATATCACAATTTTTAAAAAAATAAACAAAAAGATATTGAAAAAGCTAAAATAATGTGTTATTATGAATAAGCAGTGGACCTCTAGCTCAATTGGTTAGAGCATCCGGCTCATAACCGGGCGGTTGTAGGTTCGAGTCCTACGAGGTCCACCACTAATGTGCAGGTGTGGCGAAATTGGCAGACGCACTAGACTTAGGATCTAGCGGAGCAATCCATGGGGGTTCAAGTCCCTTCACCTGCACCACTAAAGATTTATTCGAACTAGAAATAGTTCGTTTTTTCTTGTTTAAAAATTTATATCGAGCGAAAAAATACCTGAAAAGTGCGAATTTTTAAATTATTTTTTACGCGAGATGAACTTTCCTATAAGAAAAAAAAGAAGAACTTCTATTTGCGTATAGAATTTTCTTCTTTTATTTTTTTAAATTCATCATCTTTTATTTGTAAATCATTAATAATTACATCTATATTAAATTGTTTATTATATTCAAAATTTAATATTTCATATTTAACTACTTTGTCACTAAATTCTTAGACTGTTTTAAAAACTTAATACCATTTTCTTCAAGTTCTTTAATTGTTGTTACTTTATTATTTAAAGCTTCTTTTAAAGGATATTCTTTACCATCAATAAGTAAATACATACTAGAACTCTTAATACAAGTAAAATAGTATTTATATGCATTATCCTCATAGAAATATTCTATTGCTTGAGCACAGCTATTACCCTTAGACTTATCAATAAGAGTAATTTTACGATCTTTATTTACATTATCATCAGTCTTGCCTGGATTAACTTTATTATCATCAATAGTAACTAACTTAGTCTTCAAATAAGTAAGGCCTAATCCTTGTAAACTAGATAAAGTTATTATATTTTTATTAATAGCATCTTTAACAGTATAATATTTATTCATATATTTAATATTATAATCTCCATAAGAAGGAGTATAATAATAATATTCATAACTTTTATCTTTATAGATAGTTATTTTCTTTTGATCCTTATTACTATTTTTAATAAATACTAATTTTGGATTATTTGATATTGCCTCATCAATTGTTTCATCTTTTTTAATATCTACTTTAGTATTATTTTCTTTTTCAATAATAACATCAGTATCTTTCTTAATAACTGTATCTGTATTAGTTATTTCTCTAGATATAACATTTAGTCCTAATTCTTTTAGCTTTTCAATAGTAACCTTTCCACTTTCAAGTGCCTTATTTAATGAAAAAGTTTCACCTTTAATTTTTAAAAAATAAGTATTATTACTACAATCATAATAATATTCTGTTTTATTGTACGTATATATTTTTTCTGATTTAGTACTGCATTTACTACTTTCTTTAATTAATTCCACTTCTTTAATAGTTTCAGTATTTTTTTTACTCTCTTTATTAAATTCAATTAAATTTTCAATATCATTAATAGTTATTATTTTATTATTAAGAGCATTTTTTAATGTATATTCTTTATCATCTTTTTTAATGAATATATAATTACTTTTCATACAAGTAAAATAGTATCTATAGTTTTCATCTTCATAAAAATAATCTATACCATCAACACATATATCTTTATTATTTTGCGTTATTGAAATCCCTTTAGGTACAGCCGGACAATCAAATTTACTTGTTTTTGATTCGACATATATAGTGCCATTACAATTATAGGTTCTATATAAAATACCATTACTTATCTTTACACCTTCTCTATTTATTGTACTTACTACAATTAAAGGTTCTTTCTTAAATATTACACTTCTTAAATAATCAAGTATAAATACACCAAATACCACACACAAAACAATTATTAAAATTTTAATTTCCTTTTTCATATCATCACCAAATATATTATACAACAAAAATATAATTATTTCTAGTATAAATTAGTGTAAAGTGAGTATAAAATATTTTATATTTATAGTATAATTATATTGGTGATTAAATTGATATATTATTTTATAGGAATTAAAGGAAGCGGAATGAGTGCTCTTGCTCAAATAATGAGTGATCTTGGCTATACTGTTATGGGAAGTGATAAACCTGATCATTTCTTTACTGAAGCAGGACTTATTAAAAAAGGTATTAAATTTTTTGAATTTAATGCAGACAATATAAAGAAAAATATGATTATAGTTCAGGGAAATGCTTTTACTGATGAACATCCTGAAGTTAAAAAAGCACATGAACTTGGCTTAAAGATATTTACTTATCAAGAAATGATAGCAGAAATTACTAATGATACAAAACTTATCGCTGTATGTGGATGTCATGGTAAAACTACTACGACTACAATGTTAAGTAAAGTTTTAGAAAATGTAGGAGTTAACTATCTTATTGGAGATGGAACTGGATACGCTACTGTTGGTAATGAATACTTTGCTCTTGAAGCATGTGAATATAAAAGACATTTTTTAGCATATAATCCATATTATGTAATAGTTACTAACATTGAACTAGATCATACTGATTATTATAAAGATTTAGATGATGTTATGGATGCATTTACTACATTTGTAAATAAAGCTCGTAAAGGTGTTATAATGTGTGGAGATGATCTTAACAATAGAAAAATCAAAACAAATAAAGAAGTAATTTATTATGGATTTAATGATAATAATGATGTAATATGTAAAAACATAAAAACTGAAAATGATAAAACAATTGCAGACGTATACATCAAAGGTGAATATTATGATACCTACACCTTTCCATTTGTAGGTGATCATTTACTTCTTAATGCATTATCAGTTATAACTGTTTGTTATTTAGAAAATATAGATAAAACTGAAGTTAAAAATCAAGTATCTAAAATAGAACATGCTAAAAGAAGATTTATAGAAGAAAAAGTTAAATCAAATATATTAATAGATGATTATGCTCATCATCCAACTGAAGTAAAGGTTACATTACTTGCTGCTCGTAAGAAATATCCAGATAGATATTTAGTTGCTATATTTAAAGCACATACTAAATCAAGGGTTAAATATTTCCATAAAGAATTTGCTGATGCACTTAGTATTGCAGATAAAGCATATGTTATGGATATTGGAGAAGATAGAAAAGAAACTGGATATGATGATGTAAGTGCATATGATATAATTAAAGATATTAAAGATGGTGAACATTTAACACTTGATGAAGTAGATAAACTTACTAAGTATAAAAATGCTGTACTTGTATTCATGAGTAGTAAAGATATATATGTACTTGAAGATAAGTATAAAGAACTAGTTAATAAAGATGAACTTGTCAATAAAAAGTAGACACTAAAAGAATATTATTTAAACCCTAGTTGA
>OBKS01000156.1_pt1 | contig 74806 bp, 96 predicted proteins | sample 1517381 | NCBI WGS metagenome assembly OBKS01 (sample SAMN04571686, study PRJEB22368) | human gut metagenome | biome: human gut; material: stool | host: Homo sapiens | place: Luxembourg | collected 2012-08-03 | reverse complement strand
AAGATCTATGCATCTTAATTTTCAAAAAGTGTGCAACTTCTTATTGCAATTTAGAAACTGTTTTTTGTTCTGCATGATAAGCTGACACGATTGTCAACACAGCCAATACAGCACTTACAGTTTTCCACCTCGTTTTCATAAGCTACACTCCTTTCTTAACGATGTATTTATTTTAACACAGATTTACGGATATGTCAATACGGATTTTATGATTTTTTAAACAAAAAAATGGCTTGCAGATTTCTCCACAAGCCTAAAATCAAAACTTATAATGTACGCCAATCAGCCAATCAGAGCCATTGACATTATGATAATATCCAGCGTCCCAAGCCTTCGCATTATATCTAATTCCAGCGTAAATATCACTTTCCTTCCTATTATATATACAGCCAAAATCGGATTTACCGATACGGCTATATTGTTTTGCCTTTTCCTTAGCCAATTCATTCACTGTATTAGTCAAATCAATAGTAGTAATGTTCTCTCTACCGATAACCAATTTTCCATTCTCAAATTTACTGCTTTCAGTGATATTATTAGGTAATTGATAATAATTATTATTTACTCTAATTTTAATGTTTTCTTTGTCAGCTAATTCTACATCACTATCAGCTTTTCCTTGTTTTTCAACATATTTAATTTCTGTTTTATTCTCGCTTTTAGCTATATCTCTAAGATGTATAATCTTTCGTAAATCACTGATTGTATCACCTTGTACTGCTATTTGGCTTTTAAGGTTAGGGACAAATCGCGTATAAACATAGCTACAACCTAACCCAAATCCAATTAATCCAACAACTACATATTTAAATATAGTTTTCATATTACCACATATACAGGTTAGGATTTTTGCCATTATCTCGTACATCTACATGAACAAATTCGTCATACGGATAATAACCAACACCATCAAATAATCTACTCTGTACAACTAAGTTATAAAAAGTTTGATAGTCACCATTTACATAAATATCAGCGGCGTTGCCTAAAACGTGCTGACTATTCCAAACACCGCCAACTTCACGATTATGATTAGAGCAACGATAACCACAGCTAACAATAATAGGATAACCATACATTTCACGTAATTTATCAAGATTAGCTAACAAAATTGGATTCATACCATTTTCAGGTAATAAATGACAATGTTTACATTTAAACTCACTCATATCAAAATATTTCATTATTTATCACGCTCCAATCTATTATTCCCTTCTTCTAATTCGTCAGGTATTCCATTGTTATTTTTATCAACAAAATTCATCGTACTATCACAGATAAACTTAACTACTGCTAATACTGCTGGTGCTGATAATGCTTTAATTCCCTCTAGTAATAACATCAAATCAGGCAAACCTTTAACATACCATAGAAAACACCAACCAACCAAAAAGAGTGTAAAAACAAAAATGATATAACCAACAATAAATTTGATTATATCAAGTCTGATTTTACGATTTCTTTTTGTACTTACTTTTAGTTTATTAGTTAGTTTACCGATGAATGATAAGATTTTATCTTTCATTTTATTTCTTCCTCGCTATTCGGTAAAAGCTCTAGTTTATTAATCTCTGCTGTTCCAGTACCATTACCGCCTAATGCGTGATAGCTATCATAAATGCGTCTAGCTTGATGAAGTTTGTCTAAGGGAATAAAGCCAACATCAGTATAATAACTATACATATCATCTAAAAATTTACCTAAGATTTCTTTCATAGCACGTTTGATAGTTTCATCTTCAATCTTCTTATTTTCGTTAGCCTTATACCATTCATTACGAAAATTTAAAATAACTGCTGTCAAAACGCCAACTAATACACCTATTACAATTTGTACTAATATAGCTATGGTTATCACCTACTCCCACTTAATTTCAGTAATAGTTTTAATATCTGTTTTGTTATAAATTTTATCACGATAACTTCTAGCTTTCTTATGTAATTCATTAGAATAGTTAGCGGCGATTAACGGAATAGATAACAAATCAGAATAAGTTAAAGTCATTACTGTATTATCCTGCATAGTCCAATCGATAGAAAAACTTTCACCGACTTGTTTAGCTGTTTCCATAGCAATATCTAATTTAAAAGCACTACGCATATCATAGTCAAGAACCTTATCTTTAAATGGTAAACCACTTGTTTCTGCATTATCTCTAGTTTTTTTAATTTCTTCCCACTGTTTACTACGAACATATTCTAGTAATTCTTCTGTATTCTGTAAATTACTGGCTTTATCTCTAAACATAATAGGAATATCAGATAAATTAAGCTCGCCTAATGCTAGTTTAATTGCATATTCAAACTCCATAAAATCACCTCTTAATCATATTCTCCATAAAATTATAATCAACACCATATTTATCCATTAATTTGTAGAAATGCTTATATATAACCTTACTAATGTAACATTCATTTTCAGTGATATTAGCAATACAAGTATTCATACATGATTCCCATAACTGACAACCTTTACATCTATCAGGAATATAGCTTTCTACTTTATTCCAATCAATACCAGTATAAATATCACCAACATATTGCTCATCATAAGGACAAAGTAAGAATTTCCCATCAATAGTCATTGGAATAACAGACTCTCTACAACATTTTACCCCTCTGTCTTTACTTTTTCTTATCCATTTATTAAAAGTTAAAATTAATACTCCGCAATCAGAAATATTATACTTCCTTCTAAAGAACTTAATAAAATCAAGTTCTAATTCTCTAGCCAATGTTTGGCAATATTTTTTTGCTAACTCTCGTGTTACTTTATTATTATTCGCTAGTTTTGTTTGATGTACAAAATTAAACCAATAAGATGTTTCTTTACTAAAGCTATATTTTTCCTTTATTCTTTGTGTTTGATATTGCAACAAATCTATATTATCGCAATTATCATTACTGAACAATGTTACTAAACTCTTATTCTTTAATCCTTTAGCTAAAAAAAACTTAGGCAAATATTTAAAATCCCTACTTTTATTATCACCATCATAACTTATGCCGACATGAACATTGTATTTATTAAAATATTCAACAATCTCTTGTGTTAGCAGAGTTGCGTTAGTAACGATTTTATAAGTCTTTTCTTTTCCTAAAGTTTCAAGAGTTAATTTAATATATTTCCAATATAATAGTGGCTCGCCGCCGCTAAAAACTATTGTATCAAAACCTTCCCTCTCTATATAAGGGAAAATATCTTTATTAAATTCAAAAGACACTCTTTTACAATGACAGTATTTACAGTTTAGATTACATTGCCCGCCTAATTTTAATACTAAAGTTTTTTTATTCTTGCAATTCACCATAATAATCCTCTTGTTTTTTTCTTAATTTCCCCTTGCAAATATCCAATTCTTTAATAACATCTTCCAAAGGCTTAATATTTAAAACAGAGTTATTCTCAGCATAGCGCAATACATTAGTCAAATTACTTTGTGGAGCTATCGCTAGAACTATCTTAGTGAGAACATCCACTTGTGCTTCTAAATAAGAAACGCTATTATATAAATCAACCTGTTTTAACATTTTGCCCTTTTTCTTAATTTTAGGAAACAAAACAGATAGCCACTTACTATATTCAATTAATTGAGCAGTTAAAGATATATCGCTATTTCTTTCTATATTCTCAAAACCATCTATATCACTACATCTGTCAAAGATATAAATAATAATATCATCTTCTGTATTAAAAAGCACTCTAGCAATTTTTTTTGTTAAACTTCCATTAGATACTCCGAAACTAAAATTGCTATCACTTATTTTTGAATACACTTCTACTATTGAAAATTCTCCTACTACATCAGTAGTTAGTAAGACAACATCAAAACATTTTTCATTACACTTATTAATTCTAATTGTATCTTTAATTTTATTGTGATTATATTCTGTTTCAATATCAATATTGATGAAATCATTTTCTTCCCTAAACTGTAAGAATGTTTTTTGTGTTTCTAATTCTTCAATTTCTTCTAATTCCATATTGTTATTGATTTTTTCGACAATGTTCGTAATTAATGGTAAATGTATAACTTTAATCATAATTTTAATTCACCTCTAAATCAACTAATTCAAATGTATTATTTAGTCTATCTGCCAGCAAAATAGCTTCTTGATAAAATATTTTACGCATATCACACGTATATTTTTTGCCGTTTTTATTGCATTTTTCTAAAGGGCAGCCACCTTTACATAACTCAAAATAATTACACTTTAAGCACGTATAAGGTATATTTTCTTTTAACCATTCTTCGTATTTTTTTAAAATATCATGTCGTTCATCGTTAATACAACCTACCTTAATAGTGCTATTATGACATACATAAATATTCCCTTGTAAGTCTATATTTATATTTTGATATATCTGAGAACAATTAGGAATATTATCTTTCTTTACTCCATTTGCAATTTTCATTAAAATAGATAAAAATAATTCAACTTCATAACTCAAAGTACCATTAATAATATCTTTATATGCTTTATCGCTAACTTCTCTTAAACTTTCCCAATATTCTTCTAAATCAAAACTATATAAATCACTCGGCATATCCCAATTAACAAGTAGAAATTCATGTGTGATACTCACTTTACCAATCTTATTATACAGATAATTTTTTAGTTTTTTATAATTTTGATTATATGCAGAAACAACACTATCTATTCCACGCTTTTTAATTTTACTAAATAATTTTATAAATCTATCATCATCTAATAAATTTTCATTGCGTGTATAAACAGTATTTTTCCCATCATTGGATAGTATTAAAGTGATATTATTGTCATTAACATACTTAACTATATCATCATTTAATAATTTCCCGTTAGTTACTATTGAATACTCGACTTTATCTTTAAATATATCAACTATTGTTTTTATCGTATCTAAGAACAATAATGGCTCACCACCCCAAAACAACAGTTGTAGTTTGTTATAACTGTTAGGTCTAATATTCACTAAATGATGTATATAATTAATTACATCGTCACTTAACTTATTATTAAGATTCCCTTCATTACAAGTCTGTAAACAATACTTACAATGAAAGTTGCAACTAAATCCCATCATTAAATAAACTCTTTTTATATTAATTTCATTTAAACCTTTATCCATTATATACTTCCTCTGTAATTTTAGCACATTTACAAAAATGCTCACTTGCTAATGTTTTCATTATTTTGCACCTATCTTTAAATCCGCAATTTTTACCATTACAATAACTTACATCTTCTGTCTTTTCTTTATTTCTCTCTAATTCTTCATATGTATTATACACATTTCCATATATTGTGAGATAATTCATACTTCTTACATTTCCGTGCAAATCAACATTATACCCGCCTCTACGTTTACTTTTTCCCCTGTTCATATAACATGAATCATAAAATGGTGTATAATTACTATAATACATAGTAAATTCAGCAAACGATTTCATAAACAAATCATAATCAAACCCTTCTACGAGTTCTTTGTTATATCCAGTATCATAAACAGCATTAGTTTTATATATAATATCTTCTCTACCTAATTTAGTAACAGTATCTTTATAATTAGCCACAACATCACAATTTTTGCTTGTAACAACACTAAATACCATTAATATCTTTACTTGTGCTATTAAGTTTCTAAGCTTCTTGTTTTCTAAAACATCAACACCTCGCAAATACTTTGTCATAGCTCCATCGTGAGATAAATGTAATTCAATATCATTTTCATTCATATAATCAACTATATCTTGCGTAAGCAAAGAACAATTAGACATGATACATTTATGAATATCTTTAGGAACGTATGAAAAAACTTCTTTTATAGTATCTAAATAAAGCAATGGCTCTCCACCGCTAACTAAAACACTTTCACATACATTACTATCTAATTGTGAGAGATATTTTTTCATATCATTATTTAAAGTCATTGGAATATCTTTTGTTTTTGACATATCTCTAAAACAATACTTACAATGAAAGTTGCAATCTAATCCCAGTGGAATACATACCCTTCCTAAATCTAACATTTTTATCACCCCCTAAATTAACCACTATCAGTATCACCACAATTACAATTACAATTACAATTACTATAATATTTTTTGGTATATGTTCTATGTGTATGCGATTTATCCACTAAAAGTTGTAATATTTTTTGTAACGTATAAGTTCCACCATATATAGTCCCTTCTGTATAAAAAGTAGAACTTATACGACAAGTATCACCACTGCCAGCACTTTCTTCTTTATCAGCAACATTAAAAGTAAATGAACCTCTCATTTCTTTATAACTCTGTTTGCCAGCTTCTATTTTAATATTTTTTGCAGAAGCGTCAAAATTTTCCTTAATACTTACTGTACTTACATTTCCAGCACCATCCGTAATAGTTAAACTGTTAGCGTCACCACTAACACCTTTTACATAACCAGTAATATCTTGTCCTTTACTATCATTTGTAGCTTTAATGGCATTATCTGCATTATTCGCATGAGCAATATTATCAATCTGTATATTACCGCTATCATCAGGCTTTACACCATTAACTGTAATATTACCTTTAGTCATATGCCACTTCATACTACCATCAGAAATATCTTCACTACCATTACCCCAGTCAGGCTCATTACTATAAGAAGTACCATTAACTAAAGCTACTGCATAAAAACCAACTGGCATATTTGGACTTTCAACAATCTGTCCTTTTGTATAGTTGGTTTCAGGTTGCCATAACTTTTTAGTTAAACAAGCTACTATACTATGCTCATTCTTCATAAATGCTTGTAATTCATCTTGTGTAGTTGGATTAGCAGAGCCTTCATACTGGAAATATTTTTCTACATCAGTTATTAGCTTAGGAATTGTTTCTGTCATTATATCACTCTCCTTTCAAAATAAGTTAAAGCTCTAATGTGATTTTATCTACTTCTTCTTTGGTTGTAGCCTGTTCTATTTTCTCTTTAGCAAGCCTATAAGCTGTATGTAATTTATTACTTCTAATAGCTACATTTGCAATAATTTTGCGTAAATCTTTAGCAGTAACTAATACATCATAATTATTATAACTTGTCCAATTTATCCTAGAACCAGCACCCATATCATCTAGCGCAATAATAGCAGCGTTTATTCTTTCTCTAGCTTTACTGTCATAATCATATAAAAAACCATTATATTCTATTGGCTCTACTTCTTTATTATCTCTGTCATTTTTTAGTTTAGAGATTTTTCCTTTTTTATATAAATCTAACTGCCATTCTTCTGGAAGTTTGATATTTGCTATATTCATCTATATCACCTCTAAGCAAAAAAACACATTAATCTAATACCAGCTTGTTTTTCGCTACCATTAGTAGCTTGTATATGTCCATTTCTATCTATGTAGTAAATATTATCCTCATAGGTGTAAGTATAATCGTTAGGCGGCGGTGCTGGTGCTACACTAAAAGCACTAGAACGTAACCAATATGGATATGCAACGTCGGCAGATTGTAATTTTTCGTTAACTGGATAATTTATATCGAATTTACTTGATACTTTCATTACATCCTTCCAATATTTTTCATTATCATTACCTTCAGCTATTTGCGTAAAACCATATGGCATTTTTTTCGTTGTATCTATGTACATTTCTGTTGCTGAAGGCAACCACATAGTATCATAAGTATATATAGGTGTATCTTTGGTAATACTAGATGTTACTTTTACTGTTTGCAGATATTTACTAAAATCAGCAGGAAAGGCACTAAGTACCATCTCATGGTTACATAGCATACGTAACTGACTGTCCGCCCAACCAGCAGATGTAGTAGAACCATCAAAAAAAGAAATTAACGCTGGCACAAGTACAGAAGTAGCTAATAAGTCGCAACCCCAAACTTTAGAGCCATCTTCTTTTTCAGCGTATCGCCAATTTACAATATGAAATTTAACTGATATAGGTGATTCTGTATCATCACTATAAGTAGTAGATAACTCCGTGCCAATAGGTAATACTTCTGTACCCTGATTACTGCTTATAGCTCTATGTAAATTCCCCCAACCAGTTTCATAATCTTGTGGGTAAATTTTGTTATATACAATATCTATTGTTTCGTCATTATTAGCTGTGCCATCTATTGAAGTTTGGTTTAGTTCTGCTGGCGAATTATCTTCTTTTTTATTATAACCCTTTAATAATGGAGTTATTTCATACATACTACCCTTTGTTACCTGAACAGTAAATGCTTCTGCTGTTTTACCATATGTACCGACAGTTGTAGTTGTTCTATCGAAATAATCCATTACAGAAACATCATCACAAACAAAATTTCCATCTTTATCCTTTAGATTAATAGTTAATGTTACAGGTTCTCTTTTCTTTCTAAAAGTAATAACTATATCAGTATCACCTGTGATTACACCACTAATTTTTGTTTGGTCAGGGTCATAATAATCACCAAATTGAACAGCAGTGTCATATACTTCTATATTTATTGTATACGGAGTACCTTTATAGACTGTTTTTTGCACTTTGTTATCTAATGAATATAGTTCATGCGACATTAAACTTGCAAATACACTACCATAATCAACGTCTGTTTTACTATAATCTTTATCTGTACTTAAACTAAGTCCTATCATGCCAGTAGCAGTATAATCAGTATTAACTTTTCCACCATCAAATCCAATACATTCTACTGTTAGCTTATAAGGTATTCTTTCTATTTCTTTTGTTACCACTTTATTTTGAACAGGATTGATACTATCTTTATTTAATTTATTATCAACAGTAATACTAGAACCGCTAGTATTAACTTGTACATTACCATGTTCATCAGGCGTAATTCCATTAATTGAAGATACAGCACCTTCTACCAAATCAACAGAAGTATATGGTTTATAAATAACAGTCTGATTTAACTCATCTTTAGATGTTATTACTATATTTTTCTCTGCAATCGCCATAATAACACCTGCCTATTTTACGAAAGAAGTTTAAAGAAAAGCTCGTTATTTACTAAATCATTAGGAGTAGAAACGCCACTCTTAACTACTGCTTTATGGTCTGCCCATTCAGCACTACCATTACCATTGTTTTGTAAAACTTGCCCTAAAGAACCACCGATAGGAATATGCTTACTGCCAGCAGTATTAGGATGTGTATAAACATTAACTTCTTTGCCATCAATCTTGATATTACCATTAGTAGCGGATTTCTCTGTTTTATTAGCATTTGCAGTAATACCATCTAATTTATTTTTTAAAACATCTGTAAAATCATTTGCAGATAAACCTTTACCTTCTTCTTTATCTACTTTAGTTCCAATAGCACTATTTAATGCTTCAACAGCAGATTGGTTATTGGAAATATAATCAGCAATCTCTTTTAAAGTATCGTATGTTTCAGGCGCACCATCAATCAAGCTACTGATAGCTTCATTAATCCAACCCTTAATTTGTGTTTCGTTCGTAGCCGAACTCTGAACATTATTAATCTTTGCTACAATTTCAGAAAGATAAGTTGTCAGAGTTTTATTTGTTGTTGTATCTACAATTACATTATCAGAGCCAGTCTGTACCAAAATATCTGTTAAAACATCTTCGATTTTCATTTGAAGTAATACACTTTTACTTGCCATTAATATCACTCTCTCTTTCTTAGTCTAAGAACTTTACTATAATCTGATTAGGTAATTCAATATTACCTAAATCATCAGAAGCTACACCATTAACTGTCTTTACTACTTTAAAGCTATTTGTATCGCCATTCACTTTAGTAACTATAACATTACCATTTTCTTCTTTTACAGAATTTACTACATTACCAACCTGTAAATTATTAACAACATTTAAAACCTTATCTGCTGATTTTCTTGCAATTTCAGCGGCTTCTTGTGCTTTCTTAGTTAAAGAAACAAAATTATCAGGTGATGTAGTATTAGGATTTCCATATTTATTCTGATTTAAAGTAACAACAGCTTTCTTTTCATTATTTAATATAACTATCTTATTCATTATGAACAACTCTCTCTACTACTAACTTAGCTGGAAAATTTAAAGTAACTTTGTTATCTTCCTTTATACAAAGTAAATCATAGTAGTTAGTGCCAACTTTAATCTTTTTCATTTCTTCACTAGACAAAACAATATTAATATCAGTGCCTTCAATATTAGTAAATTCCTTTTCTATCAAAGGCTCTTTGTCATATACTTCATCTTTAACAGTAAATCGAATTTTGTCTGTAAGTTCTACCTCAAAACCAACTACCCTAAAGATAACATCTAGTGTATCTCCATACGAGATATATAAATCATTACCTTTTACTTGTAGCATATAATCACCTCACGTTACATATGGCAAATCATTAAATCTAGTTTTACCATTTCCAGCTTTTAACTTTGTAGTATTATTATCTGTTACTATAACAAGTTCACCATATTCTAAAATAGGATTAACTTTACTCCAATTCTCTAATGTATCGTACCTTAAAGTTAAAGTACCATCATCATTACACACCATTTATGTAAGCACCTCTCTTTGGAAACCTTGCCATATAATGTCAGCAACAACAGCAACAGGCTCACGTTTAATTGTAGCTCCCTTAATAAGTCTATTAAATCTAATCTTACAAGGAGTTTTATTCATAATCTCTAACTCATACTCACCTTTAATATTTGTCTGAACAGCACTGACATTAACAGCAGTAGTGTAATAATACGGAGTTTGAATTGGCAATGTTAAACCAGTAATAGGAATAGATAAGTTCTCAAAATTCTCTTGTCTATCAGGAACATCAATATATACTTTTAGCTTAGACACGGCAGGAATAACATCTGTATTACTCTTTGCTATAATCTTGATATATGTTGTGTCCGTACTACTAATCAAAACCTTACCAGTATAAGGCTTATATAAACCTTTAAACTTCCATTGTAGCGAATTAGAATTATTCCATGCTACGCTATCAACAGTTTGCCATGCGTTTGTATTTGAACCGACACAATATTGAACAGTAGCACTACCAGCAATCTCGTATTCAATCCAAAAGTTACCATAAGCCATAGGCTGTAATTGAGCATTAATTTCCAATACATCATCTTTAGTACGAGCTTTAATAACCCCATTTTCCTTAATACCATTATGGCTAACAGAACTCCAATCATTAGCTGACAAATCAACACTCCATAATACATTATTCTGTAAAGGCTCACCTAAATTCAAAACAGCATAAGCAGGATTTTTACTTTCATTACCAGCATTATCAACAGCTTTAATCATTACTGTATGTACACCCTGTCTTAAAGCTTTCGTTTCAAAAGGTTGCATAGTGATTACGCCTGTATGAAGTTCGTAAGCATTGTTCCAATCAGGATTATTACCTTGTGTGTATTTTAATTTAAAACCAACAATATCGTTCGGTTCAGGGTATTTATAACTCCACCAAAAACGTCTTGTTCCATCATCAAGAATATCAGTATCTAACATAGAAACATTATCAGGTGGAACGTCAACGCCACTTAATTCAATTTCACCGATACAAGGACTACCTTTAATACCATCTTTGGTAACTATCTGCACACTCACATAATATTTGCCTTTGACAAGATTAGTCACGTATGCAGTATTATCAAATGTATTAGTACCTACGATATATTTATAGCCATCAGTAGAATAACTTACTTCGTAGTGGTCAAAATACTCATAATATATTTCGTCCCATGTTGCATCAAAACCAATCTGTAATGTTCCGTTTGCATTAGTCACTGTATTTTCTTTTAGCTTTAACCCACTGACAATAGGTGGAATTTTAGTATAACTAGAATTATTGTTAATATAACCAGGATTAACAATCTGTGCTCCTAAACTGTCATTATAAATACTTGCGTTATATTGTCGACAAGTTAATTGATATATACCTGTATTTGTTTCTTCAATCTGTGTAATCCTAAATGGCATTTTAGTAAAAATACCACCATAAGTAACTGTAACTACATCACCACATTCCAACATCATACCTTGCGTAGCTACACTAAAGTTAATAGTTAAAGAACATACCTTGTTTAAATCACGATATAATCTGCCAATACGCAGAGCTTGATTTTGAGAGGTACAACCAGCAAGAGTAACTGTTTTTTCTTTAATCTTACCTTCTTGTTCTTCTTGCATTTCTAAATCTTCAACAACCACTTTTACTTCTGTCCATAATTGCGATGGGTCGAAATAGCCAATTTTATAACGATTAGGAGTATCATCAAGAGAAGTCTGCCCAATAGAAACGCTATCTTTTACAATAGTGCTATCATCAAAAGCGTAAACTGGAGCTTCTGCTTTCTCTATCTTTAAGGCTATCTGACTGCCAAAAGTAATAAAACCACCAAATACAGCTAACATACTTGATAAATGTTCGATAGGAGCTTTCTGACTATCAAGAATTATATTTAGCTTGTATCTAGCAGTTTTTTGTTTATTGCCATTTTCATCTATATATTCTATTTGTTCGTCACAGTAATTAGCAACCTCTTTAAAACTATCATCGTCTAGCATATCTTCAGTAATATATGCACCTGTTCCATATCTTTCAGAAGTTAGAAAATCTCGAATTATCCATGCTGGATTTTCACTATATTCTGTGTACCAACTACCATTACGAAAAACTTTAACTCTCATTCCACGAATAACAGAATTAATTGTAGGATTACTACCACTTAATCTACTACTAGCAACTAAATCTGTTCTAATCCATGCTAAATTAGGATAACCACCAACATCCATATAATTGTCAGGAACTTCATTTTGATGAACTTTATACGTACCAATCTTATAACCACGAACATCAAGAATTACCATGTTATTACGAGAAGGATTGTCAGCAGGACAATAACAATTAACAGGTGTAGAACTATTGAACTGCATACTGTTAGCTGAAATACCTTTAGATGTTCTATCATCAACAGCACCATCTATTTTCCAACCATTACCAGCTTCACTCTTGATTTTATCTATTACTGTACTTAAAAGAGAAGTTTGAGCATTATAATCGCTTGTGCTACCTAAAGCGTATTCTTGTACTTTACCACCTGCAGATAAAATTAATGTGTTGCCACTTCTTTTTACAGTAGCGTCTTTATGTTGAATGTTATAAATAGAAATATTAGTATCATCACGAATTAGTTCTTCATTAGCCATTACATTATAAATCCCATCTACGCCAGCTTCACATACAACTACATCTTTCTGTAAATATCTACTGCCATTATAGGGATTATGCCATGTTTGTAAGCCACCATATTTACGAGTACCATAAATAACAGGAATACAAGCATTTTGATTTACATCGTTGGTAACTGTATTAAATCTCGAATAATCATCTTGTGAATAATCACTATCAAGATTACCTAATTCATTCGGTTTTTGTGTAACCGACCATAATGTACTAGCAATACTAGCACCCATCATAGCACCTTGCCAAACACCAACAGCACCAAACCAGTGCATACCCACGCCATAAAAACCAGCAACAGCACCGATTAATGTAAATGCTATTTTACCTTTACTTTTACCACCTTTGCCCAAACTCTCACCTTCTTTCTATACTGTATTATGTTCCTAACCTAAATTCTTTAGGAATTGCGACAAATCCACCATAATGTTGTCTATTATTATATCTTGCACACATTTCAGGAGTTTTATCACAATTACGAGTTAATACCGCTTTACCAGTCAAATCTACATTAAACTGATAATATGGCTCTACATAAAAATAATTAGCACCTTCTGTATAGCAAGTTTTAATTAGCTTAGTTTCGTAGCCAATAGTAATCAAACCATTCTTGTAAAAATCATTCTCGATATTACCTTTTAGCTTTATTTTTAATGGTGTGCTACTAGCTATTTCTATCTCAAATTCTTTTCTGACTTTATCCATCTGACAATTTAAATCACCAAATGTATTACAACAAATGTATTGAGTAGTTCTAAAGGGAACATTACCTTTAGGAAAACTAGCTTTTACAGTAACAGAAAACTCACCATTATTGTAAGACGGAGCATCTAAATAACCCCAAAAGATAGGCATTACCAAACTTTCATCTTCTAAACTTTCAGGATATTGAATACGAACAATTTCTACTTTCCTACCACGAAAATCAAAACCTTGCATTAAAGCAGATATTTTTTCATTATCAGCATCAGCGATTTTTAAATCCATATTATCAATCTTTGCATCAACAGTAGTTTTAATACTGCCACGTTCAATAGGTACTGGGTGATATGTTTCACCAGCAAAAGTTATAACCACATCACAATTACATATTCTGATTGTACCTGTCTTTAGATAAATACGATAAAGCTCAATAAAAAATGGATTTTCGCTTTCTTTAGCCTTTTCCATACTAACAGGTAAAATCTTCATATATTAACTACCCTCATAGTCAAACTAACTTGTTTTTTAACAATCACTCTAATATTACCTACTTCACCTCTTGTATAGCCAAAACTATCTGTACAAGAAAAATCAGAAGTGAATTGACAAGTGTAATTTACGCCATCATAAGGAAATAAAAACCTTTCAGACTTACGATGTTGATTATAAAAATCTTCTAATTCTTTCATTTTCTTAGCCGAACCCTGATAAGTACCTTCAAAAGTAATAATAGGCTTTACACCGATACGCTGAACTTGAAATGTACCAGTTTCAAAGTCAATAGTTCTATCCATATATCTGATAGTTCTCTTAACATCACCATAAGCATTAAAATTAAATGTTTTCAAACTATCACTCCCTTACTCTAAAACCACATTGATAAAAGATATTTCTCTTTTTTAAGTGTATAATCATTGAACTATGAAATGTTTCCAATATAGTCAGCACTTTTCCGTTATCAATGTATATACCTGTATGACTTTCACCATTGATTTCAAATAAAACAATATCACCATAAATCATATCTTCCATTTTCTCTATCTTATTGAAATTCTTGACTAGCCATCTAGCTAATCTGTATGGCTCTGTTAAATACCAGTCTTTTTTAATCGGTCTACCATCCCTAATTTCAATAGGATAACCATGTTCATTAAAAAATAACTGGCATAAACCAATACAGTCTACACCAGTAAAGTCTGTTCCTAGAAATTTATACGGCAAGCCTACAAATCTAGTTAAATCTTGTTTTTTCATTTTATCTCTCCAAATAAAAAACCAGCCTACGAATAGACTGGTTAGTTGTTTTAGTTGTTTTCTGTTACACAAAAGTATTCTTGTGGCGATTTTAAATCATTTTGTTTCCACATATATTCATCAAGAAATTGGTACTGCACTTGTTTCAAAACCCAATTATTATCTTGATACATATAAATAAAACGCATTTTAGTTATAGCAGGAATTACTGTAAATAACCTTGCTTCTTTAGCACCATTTTTATCGTCATAATACCATTGTCCTTTAACAGTAGAGTAATATCTTGCTGTATCTGCTTGCAACTCTAATATACCTTTATACGGACTAATCAAAGATTCAGTTTTTTGAATATCAATAGCTGATTGTAAATTTAATCTTCCGTATTTATACCACTTATTACTATCAACAGAATATTTAACTTTACCGCCTTGATTAAAATTATCCTGTATTTCAGTAACTATATTATTAGTCATAGCTTTAAAACTATCTATCGCTTCTTGTTCGCCAGCAAAACAGTTTAAATTAAAACAAAATAGACAAATTAGAGTAAGGATAAATTTCTTCATTATAAATCACCTCTTACTCTAATTATATCATAGCAGTATATCATCGTCTACCTAAAGCACCCTGTTTGTTTAATACAGCTAACAATACATCTGCATTATCATTTAAGTATTCAGCAAAACTTCTACTGTCAATAGCCATAATGTTAATGTTGTTAGGCTGTTGGTTTCGGCTATCAATAGCTTTCATAGCGACAGTAGCAAGAATTTCATTACTACGTCTGTCAGAAACACTATTAACTTCTTCGCCAATCTGTAATGTACGGATAACTTCATCAGATTTAAGCTTAGGCACTACACCTAATCTACCTTGCTGAACCATACCACCTGTGTGCATTTTAGGATAGCCACTAAGATTTTCGCCAGTATGAGATAATTTAAAATCACTATAACCGAACGATTTTCCAAAATTATAATTTCCAGCAGTCACAGTAGCAGTTTTACCACCGCCACTCCAACCAAATAAACTACCTAAAATACTAGCTTGTGCTTGAATTTGAAATAATCTTTGTAATGCTTCTCTAGCTAAATCTTTCCATAAGTTATTCCAAATATCTTTCAGCGAGTTACCCTGAATTAAGAACTGTTGAGTTACATCATACAATCCTTGTCGAATAGTAGCTGTTTTATCGTTTTCTAATTCAGCAACCTTAGCCTTAGTTTCTTCTACTATTTTAATTTCGGTTTGTTGACGTTTATATAAATCAGCCATAGTTTTTGCATCAGCAGTATCTTTCATTTCTTTAATCCTTGTATCAGTTTTTTGCAAATCTTCTTCGTACTGTTTTAACTTAGCTCTTTCGGCTTCTAATTCAATCTGATTTTTCTGTTTACTGTAATCGAAATTAGTAGGTCTATTAATTCTAGCAATATCAATACTAGCTTGCTGTTCAATATCACTAATTTTCTGTTTACTAATTTCATCGGCTATCTTGCGCTGTTCATTAGCAATATCAATAGACTTAGTTTTAGTTTCTTCTAACTTCTGATTAACAGCACTGATTAAATTAATAATATTAGAAACAGTCTTAGATTGTTGATATACTTCTTTATTGACTTCGATATTTTTCTCTAGTTCTTCACCTTTTAAACCAATAGTATATTTTGCTAGTTGAGCTAATTGTGGACTGGCTTTCATTTTAGCATCAAGTTCATTCTCTAAATCAGTTCTAAACTTTTCTAATTTAGCTTTGTAATCTTCCAACTCTTTACTACGTTCACCATATAAACTAGATTTAGCAATAATACTAGCAACAGTAGTTCCATAATACTGTTCATCATTAGTAATATCTTTTAAAGAGTTCTCATATTTTTTAGCTTGAATACTACCCTCATACCACAATTCATTGCGTTTAGCTTGCAAAACATTACGCTGTAATTGTTCAGCATTGTTAGTATTATAGTTAGTGGATGGATTTCTATTAGGTTTACTATCATCGTCAGATGTTTCGCCATTGCCATTACCACCTAAATCAATATTTACCTCTCCACTTAACTTATCTCTAGCTAATCTAGCTTCAGTAAGTTTAGTGTTAATGCCTTGTAATTTCTTAGTAGCATTATCAATATCATATTGTAAGCTATCCATCTGTTCAATTTCATCACTAATACCAAATGCTTTAGCAAAAAACTTCTTAGCAATAGGATTTTTAATATTCCAACCGCCAATAGCAGATTGCATAATTTCCATTCGTGTACGCATAGATTGTTTTAAAGCATCTAATTCTGTTTCCATTAAAGCAATTCTCTGTCTAACTTGTTTTGCTTCTTCTTCAGATTGTTTAATAGATAAATTGATAGCGTTCAAAGTTTTTTGTTTACGAACTTTATCTACCTGAATTAAAGCTTTCAATTCAGCCTGCATAGCTTGCTTAATATCTCCACTAGCCATAATACGAGTATAAGCTTCATCACCAATAGCTTTTCTAAGATTTTCACTAGCCTTTAGCAATTCTTCTTTAGCTTTAGCATTACTAACTTGACTATCAGTAGCATTTTTATCTGCTTCTCTAACTTTATCTAATTTGTCGATATAATCTTGATAAGCTTTAATCTGTTCTTCTGTCTGTTTAATTTTCTCTCTATCAAAATAAGCCTTGTTCTGTACTCTATAAACTGCGTCCCATGCAGTATATAAACTAGCTAAAACAGCAATTAAAGCAATTACATTTCCGATAGCACCTAAAGCTCCTACACCAAAACTTTTAATAGCACTAATATTGCCTTTTACCTTACCTTTTACATTTTGCATAGAAACAGCCATCATATCCATATATTTAGCTGTATTATTCATTACATTAGTAAACGCTGTAAATGCACTTCCCAAAGCCTTTACATACAACGATGTCTTAATAAACGTCATAGTAATTTCTATCATCTTTGGGTCTACTTCAGCTAACCATTTTAACAAAGTTCTTATGTTTTGAATAATGCTAACTAAACCATTAGAAGCACCAGCATTATCTACTGTAACAATTAATTGTTTAAAGTCAGCAGTTAAAGCTTGTAATTGTCTGCTAATTGTCTGATATTGTTGAGCAACCTGTTCATCTGCCCACCCAGCAGAAGTTTTTGAAGTCTGCAAATTTTTCTGCATATTATCATAATTTTTTAGTAATGCCATTACGTTATTATATTGAAATTTGCCACCGCTGAACGCATTAATAGCATCAGAATAATCTTTAGGACTGTTTTTAATTTTTTGCATTACTTCTGTAATTACCTTTTCGTAACTACGCATCTTTAATGTTCCATCTTCACCTAATTCCTTAGTGGCGATATTCATTTCTTTAAGATATTTTTGAGCTTTTCTTGTTTGCATAGAAACAATCATTGCCTTAATACTATTACCAATCTCACCACCAGCTTTACCAGTAGCACTAGACATTGTAGCTATCATAGCATTAAGAAAATCAAAACTAATGCCAGCATTATAAGCTGCGCCAGCGGAACGCTCATTTGCTTTAGCTAAATCACTTGCAGTAACAACAGCATTATCTGCTAACTTTGCCCATGTATCAACAATTTTACCACTTACTTGTTGTGCTTCATTAGCATTTTTCAAATGAACATTATACTGTTGCATAGTAGCTTCTAAGCCTTTATTTACTTCAATTAAGCTCATATCGTCAGTAATAGATAATTTGGTAGAATTTCTAACTAATTCTTGAATAGTAGCTAAATCTTTGTATTGTCTACCCCATAATCTACCAGCTTCAGTAACATCTTGTACGCTTGCACCATAATCACTAGCAATTCTAATAAAATCAGACATAGCTTGATTCATCAGAACTTGATTATCACCTAATTCATTAGGCATAACTTGTGCAAAGTTCTGCCTTAACTTTTGGTAATTAGACATTGTATCTACAATCTGTGGAATAGCGTTCATAGCATATTCCTCTACAATACCAGCAATGCCAGCAGTTACTTTACTTCTAAATTTAGATAAGAAATAATCATAAGTTCTGTTTAAATCATAGAAACCTCTACTAGAAGAAATGCCGATTGTCTTTCTAAATTTAACACTCTCTTTGTTTAGATTCTGATATTCAACTTTTAGTTGATTAACCTTTTTCTTTAAAACATCATAGTTAGCATCAGTACGTTTAGTATTAGATAATTCATGAAAAACTTTAGCGGCTTCTCTAGCTATCTTATCCATTTCTACTTGATAGTTTTTAAAACCACTAGCCTGTTTAGTTACACCTTTAATATCAGTACGCAACTTATCATAAGCAGTTTGTAGTTCTTTAATTTCAGTAATTTGCTTTTTATAATCTTCACTACCGATATAATCTTTGTTATTGAGTGACTTCTTTTCTAAATCATTTTTTAACTGCTTAATTCTCTTAGAGTAATTATCTACATCATTTGACTTAATTTTAGTCTTATTGACTTCCTGCTTTTTCTCTACCACACCTTTTAAGTCATTCTTTAACTTATTATATTCAGTCTGTAATTTTTGAACATAAGCAATATCAGCTTTATATTCATCAGAGCCATAATAATTTCCAGTAGTTCGCATCTTATTTTGAATATCTTTTCTGCGTCTAGAAATTTCCTCTTGATATGTAAATGTATCATAAGGATTATCTAATTTCTTAGGACGATTGGAAACCTTTTTTTGATATTCGTTTTCTAGATGTATTAAGTTTTCTAAATGACTTAAATCAAGTTCCTTTTCAAAACTATTAATATAGAGTGGATTTTTAGCATACTTTAAAGCCATTTCTTTCTTAAAATCCCTAATCTGTTGCGGAATAGAGCGACTATCAAGTTTTTCTTGTTCTTTTGCTAATTTTTGAGCTTCTTTTTGCTTTTCTTTATATATCCTAGTTTCTTGCTGTGCTAAAGCTCTTTCCTGACGAACCTGTTCTTTTAAAAGTTCTTTTTCTACTCTAGCTTGTTCTTTTAGAATACGCTGTTTTTCTTTAGCTTCTTCTTTAGCAATTCGTTCACGCTCTTTTTGTGCTTTCTTACTTTCTTTAATACTTTCTCGCTCAACAGCTAAAGCTTCTTTTTGCTGACGTTGATAATCTTTATTCTGTACCTTGCCAGCCTGTTTACCAGTGATTGATTCGTCAATAGCTTTTCGTACATTATTAAAATCAATCAACGCTGTTTTGGCAATCCTAATATTTTCAACTAACTTTTTAGCTTCTTCAGATTGTTGCCATAACATATTAGTGCTATTTTTATAATAGGCTTTAGAATAAGCATTTTCTGCTTCACGAACTGCCTGTTGCAGAGTTTTAGCTTCTTCCTTAGCTTTCTTAGCACCTTTTACCATACCATCAAAGACTTGCTCACCTCTACTAGCTTTAATATTCTTAACAGACAACTTATTGAGTTTTTCTTGAATATTCTCAATCTGTTTAAAGATATTAGCTGTGTCTAAAGTTAAGCTAATCTTTGCTACATTATCTACTGTAACTGACATTCATTCACCTTCTTTATTTGACTTCTCCACTATCAATCAGATATTGAATAGCATCAGCACCTTCAAAAGTATTATGTTCGCTACTATCCTTTTCAATATCTTTATTGTTTTTACTACAACCATCTAATAAATATTCTAGTTGTGGAATAGAAAGATTAACTACATCTTTCATAGTCATAGAAGTGTTTTGAATGATACTTGCGTATAACTTATCCCACTCTGTTTCTACTGCTTCATCATCATTGCTTGCTTTTTTTTTAAACTAGACAAGCCATAAAAGATTTCAAATACTTTAGGTACACTGTCTAAGTCTAACCATTCAGTAATTTCTTCTTTAGTGTATTTTTCGTCAAAAGCAAGGAACAACAAATCTAGCATAGCGTTCCATGCTTCATCAACTTCTGTATCGTTAGCACCATCAGTAATAATATTTTCAAGAATAAAAACATCATTGAACTTAGGCGTGAGTTTTCTAATTAAATCTTTGTATTTTAATTTAGCTGGGTAAACTCTACGTTTTACTCCATCCCTACACATAACATCTTCGTATGCTGTAAAAGGGTCAATAACTTTATTTTCTTCCATGTTTATCTCCTTAGATTAAAAAAATGGAGTGCTACCATATACGATAACACTCCTATCTTTCTTTGAATTATTTTACTTCGGTCAAAGAATAAGTTACGAAACGCTTATCAGGACGTTCAGGGTCAACAGACTTGAAAGTTACTTCAGGAGCAACAGCACCATCACGAGTATATTCAAGATTGAAACCACCATCACATACTGCTTTGTATACACGAGTATGCAGTTGTACTTTTCTACCATCAGGAAGTTTTACAGGTGCAGAAGTATGACGGAGTTCAACAAAACCAGGAACATCATTAGTCAATACATTTACAGTAGAACCATCTGTTACTTTATATACATAACTTACTTCAATAGTAGTATTAGTAAAGCCAGTAGCAAAAGTTAATGCGCCAGTTTCGGTAACAGAGAACTGGTCAGATGTAGTGGGACTTGTAGCTCTTTTTAAAGCCTTACCATCAGCAATAACAACTACACTTTCTACATCCACACCAGTAGTAGCAGAAAGATTAGCTTTATTACCCTTTACCTCAAGAGTTTCTACGGCATTTACTTCGCCATTACCCTCTACGACAGTACCTTGTGTTACTGCCAGCACATCCATATTCATTGTAGCATTTTTAAATTTAAATGTAGCGGTTTTGGATTTAATATAGTTAAAAATAGGGAATAAGCTATCACCACCATAAACATCTTCACTCTCGGAAGAAACTTCAATAGACATAGATTGCAGTTTAGACAGTCGACCAGCGATAGAGCCATCAGCAGACAACAAGAACGCTTCGCCTACACCATGAAGTACGAGGTTATTACTTTTTACATTTGCCAAATTTAACACAACCTTTCTTTATTCACCATCAATCAATGGATTATATATTAATCTGTATTTATACACACCATTTACACCTGAATAATGCTGTCCTTCATAATTCAACATCGTTTCCATGTGTTCAGCTAATATTCTTCTAAAACATCTTGAAATTTGACTAATCTTATACATTGTATTTGCGTAAATATCAACATATAAATCACCGATATTAACCATCCAATTTGTTTTAGCTTTTTCGGAGTGCATAAAATAATAACTGATAAACGGAACATCATCAGATTTAATTACATCATCAGTCTGATATTCACGTCTTAATTTATTGTTTTGATTAGTCAATAACTGATTACCTACTAAAGTATTATCTATTCCAATAATCTCACAAAATTCTTCATCAGCTATACACCAATCAAATATATCATCTAATAACTGAAAACTATCTATCATAATGTCACCTTTAACCTTAACCCATTAATCATAAATGTAGCAAAATTACTAGCAACAATAGCTGTGATAATTTTCATACATATAATGTTTAATCTTTGCCTTATTGCTTGTGCAACTATATGTCTAGGCTCAATAGGTTTATAAGCAGGATTTACACTACTATCAACTACATTTCCATGTTCGTCTAAACCTGTTTCTCTGTTTCTTAATTTAGTAGTTCCTTTTCTATGCGGTTTACCATCTAAGTCATAATAAAATTCACCATTACCATCCTTAACTCGACTTGCAGTAGCTAAATTAAACTTTAATCTATCTCTATTAAATACAGTACCATTAAGATATTCTTGTAATGCTGGGTTTATTCTATCTAACTTAGAACCTTTACCATATTCAGCTATTAATGCTCTTTGTCCTTTTGCATAAAATACTAAATTAAGTAACCTTTTAGCTTCATCGTGAATGACTTTTTGTTTTTCGATTTCTGCATTTCCTAATTTCCAATTACCATACTGCGCCCAATCCATATATACCTGTGATGTAATTATATCTGCTTCTTCTGCTAATACCTTTTTAATAGCTTTTAATACAATCTTTTGAGCTGATATAGCACTAATCATTTACGCTTATCCTCTGCTAACTGAATACACATTAAACCTTTTACAGATGTATCAATAGAATTAATCTGATAACTAACTTCGTTAATTACTACTCTGTCAGTAAGCTTAATATCCATAGCCTGTAAATAAACCAATTTGATTGTACCTTCCAGTAAACCACCATCGAAGAATTGCATTTTAGCATTAGTATCTTTCTGAACACAAGGTATATGGTCTTTTAAAACAACCAGCTCTGTACCAGCTTTATTAGTACCAATAAACTTATCTTCTAATCGCATAATCGAACATTCATAATCACAACGCCATAAATTAGCCTGATTGGTATTCATAAATATAATTCTTCGTACAGATGTTGTCAAAAATTTTTCATCTGATTTAGATACTACTAAATCACCTTCTTCTAAAACTGTATCTGTTAATAATAAACCTTTATACTTGTGAGTATGAGCAAAGTCATTATTACTGATACCTTGTCTAGTTAAGTGCATCGGTTCAGTAGCTTTTAAAGTTCCGTCTGTGCTATAAATATCAAAATCTTCTTTTGTGAAAAAACCTTGTAAATTCATAACATCACCTGAACTTATCTAAAATCAATTTCATATCTTGTGTAAAGAATGACGGATTAGCCATTTCAACAGTATAATCAAGAGTATTTAATCTCTTAAAACCTACAAAACTTTGTAATTGTCTAATGTTTTGAGCTAACATACCACAAACCACTTTAATTTCTTCAGGAATTACATCATAACCATAAGAGTAAGATACTTCTAATCTCTGTGCTTTCGGTTCGTATTCACAGAAACCATATGGGATAAATGCAAATGGTGATTTACTACTGATATAGTAGAAATAACCATCATTATCAGCGTCTAATACAATATGGTCAATATTAACCTCTTGTTTATTAACGCCTAAAGGAGTAATCATTATCTCTGTAAGCGATTTAATCTCAACAATCGGATAATGTTTTAATTTACCTCTATGTTTAGCATTTACATTAACAGTTTCAGAAACCTCTTGCACATCAAACGATTTACCGATATAACCATCAATAAGTTGTGAAGCAATAATTAAATCGCCAACTTCTACACCAGCTTGTGAAGCACAATACTTAGGAATTTCTTCTTCTGTAATGTATTGCGACATATTAAATCACTCCCATATTTTTCAAAATATCTCTAGTTTTCGGTAAAACAGAAGCCTTGCCATCTTCAAATTTAACAAAACCATAAGGAAGATATACTGTATATGTTTTCAAATTCTTATCTTTCAATTCTACCGCTACTCTTTCATCTGCATTTTTAGCAACAGAAACAGGAGTAGTTTTATTTACTTGTTCTTCTACTACTTTTCTAGGTCTAGCCATTATTTCTCCTTAATTAAAATAAAAGAGTGGAATTATTTCCACTCTTAGGCATTTTTAACAGTTTTAGTCAGAATTGTATGAGCGTATTCAGCACCCTTAGCTACAATACAGTCATATTGCAGAGCCATATATTTTTCATTCAGGGATTCGTCTTGAATACCAAAAGCAAAAATACGAGGATTAGCAGAACCAACATAATAACGTGTCAGCAGATTTTCAGACAGAATAGCGATTTTGTGAATAGTAGAACCGTTAATAGTTTTAGTGTCCAACGGCAGATAAGGGTCAGCGATAATCGGCAGTACACCCATAGCAGTCATTACACCAATAACTTTAATGCCAGCAGTCATAGTAACTTCATAATGTTTGTAGTTAGTCGGACGTGCTTGTTCTTCCTGCTCAATCAAATCATAGGTAATCGGATTAACAACAATAACAGAAGGCTTAACATCATAATCTTTACGAGCAGACAAATTAGCAATTTCAGAACGAATAGCATCTACAATCTTTACGCCATCAGCAATAGCAGAAGTGTGAGTAAGCTGTGTCAGCAAGCCAACATATTCATTAGTAGTTGCTTCGGACAGTTTAGTATCATTACCAGTCCACAGTTTTTCGTCCTGCAAAGTCAGCAAATCAGTTACCATATCCTGAACATCTTCAGTGGTCAAGCCTTTGTAAATACCCTGTTGAGCACCAACTTCACGGTCAAAGTGAGAGAACTCAATCTCATTAGTAATTGCCTTAATAAATGCAGATTTATCTACACGTTTTACGTTATACTTGTTTGCTTGCAGGTTATGCGGGTCTTGGAAAGCTGCGGTTTTGTCAGCAGGTTGTTTTTCAAAATAACGAGTAGGATTGCCAGTAGCAGGACGTGCTTTAATACGAGAAAGCATTGTACCACGCTTACCTACCATATCAAGGATTTCTTTTTCAAATACAGGAACTTGGATAAAACCATTACCAGTCTTAGTACCAGCTTCAGTAAAACTCATAAATTGTGCATTAGACATTAATTATCTACCTTCTTTCTTCTATCTAAATTAGTTAGCTTTAGTTTTCATAGAATCAGCAAATGCTTTCATCTTAGCTTGTGCTTTATCGTTAAAGGAGATAGACGGATTTTCGTCAATCTCTTTGCAGATTTCAGCAAGAGTTTTTTCTTTATTATTGTTTTTGCCTACAAAGTTCATACCCTCAGTTTTTTGTTCAGGAGCTTTTTCTTCCTTTTGCTCAACTTTAGTATTTACTTTAGCAAATTCAGCTTTCATCTCATTTACAGCAGTAGTTACTTCTGCAAAATCAACTTTTACTTCTTTCTTGTTGAGTTCATCAAGTTTTGCGTCCATAGCAGACATAGCGGTTTTCATAGATTCGCCAATACCATTTACAGCGTCCATGAAAGTTTGAAATTGTTGTTCATTCATAGTGTTATCAACTTCCTTTCTTCTTTGTGCCACTAATTGAGTTTCTTTAAAAGCGGCGAGGTTTTTGTATAAGATTGCAACGCCAGTAAAGGCAAAATCTTCTACTAAATAAAAATCTCCCTTGTCAGTCATATCATTTACAATGACTTCAACGGAGAAACCTAAACTATCTTTTGCGTTTTTAATTTGGAAACATACATCATTAAAATCACGTTTCCACAAACAACCACTGACATTTAATCCATCAGCAGTTAAATCTGCATTTTCTACTACACCAATCTTAAATCGTGTATCATGCCCAGTTAAAGCTCGATTAGGTCTATCCCAATTATCGTAAACACAATTAACTCCCATACCAACGAAAGATTGACTAGCTTTAGTAATTGCAGAAGCCGAAAAAGCAACTGGTTTATCACTACCACATGGAATACCATCACTAGGAGTATCAGCTTTTAAGCAAATACCACTAAAAGGCATTTTATTGATGTGATTATCACTGTCAGCAAAATTAAAACTACTGAAATTTACTTGTAATTCACTTATGATTAATCACCCTCTTTTTTGTTACCATTGTATCTGTCTTTACCTACGCCATTATAACCACCAGCATCTTGTGTTTCCTTAGCGTATTTAGTGTTGAGTGCTGTCTTATATTGAGATTTCAACATATCACCATACTCTTTAAGCTCTTTATCACTAACCTTTTCATAACCTAACAACTGTCTAGCTTCATTCAAAGTAAGAATATCTGCATTAAATTCAGCTAAAACTCTATCAGACTTAGCTTTCTTTCTAGTTTCGTTATCTTCAAAATGAAATTTAAAAATCAAAACATCATCTAAATTTACTCTGCCTAAAACTTTAGCATTGATATTTTCCTCAATAACTTTAGCTAAAGGCTTAATAGCTTCATCAAGAATATTTTCTTTCTGTTCTGCTACTGTACTTCTATCAGTCTGACTACCTTCATTTAATCTCTTAGGGTCGATATTAAATGTATATGAAATAATAGTAATCAGAAAATGTTGCCATTGTAGATATAAACCATTATCATCACTAGCACTTAACTGTTCAGTAGCAATACCTTTACTACCACCAACGATAGGTGTTTTACCGCTACCATAGATTTCTTCTTCAAAGTATTTTCTAAACTTAGAGATTGTATTTTGGTCTGCGTTTTCGCCTAAATTCAGAAGATATTTAGGAATAGCATTACTAGCTACTGTTCCTGCATATCGTTGAGCGTTTAACAGATATTGAATAATCATAAATGCTTGCTCTACTGGCGAAGTTCCTAAAGGTGTGTAACTGTAATTGTTCATGTTGAAATACATAATATCTTCATTAGCTAAATCAACATAACCACCATTAGTCTTTCTTTGTTTGTATTTAATGTCTTTGGGATTTAATACTTGCTTTGTACAAACTTCTAAAGTAAAACCATCAACAGGGTATAACCAAATAGGTCTATTACTATCATCACTCATGCAAACTTCAATAGCTCCACAATCACCTGTCAGAATATCTTCAATAGTTGCACCCATAAGACTTCTAAAACTATCACCATTATTAGGTCTTTCTAAACATCTTGTTAAAGTATTAATCTCATTACTAAAATCAACGTCATTGTTAATATCTCTCTTTGAAATACTCCACGGACAATTAAATAGTGTATTTTTAGTAATGTTGATTGCTCTACGGACTACTGGCATTTGAGCAAACTTACGCAAAGTGGTTGCAGACATTTCTTTATTAAAGGCAACGTCTAAATGATTGACAGTATAACCACTACCACCATAATACATAATAGATGTTTCTCTTTGCGGTACTTTAGGCTTTCTACCAAAAAAATACTCTTTGCCGTTAAATCTTATCTCCAACTTATCACCACCTTGCTATCGTAAATTATTCAAACTACCAAAACAAAAACCCATCGGTATGTTTTTACCATTAGGAAATACTAAATCAGTAGCAGATTTTAACGCATCCATACCATCATCAGAACCTTTAGGAAAACGTCTTAGCTCATCTAAAAGTATCTTCTGATTTCTATTGAACTTAATATAACCATTTTTAATCAAAGGAACTAAACCTTTAATTCTCAACTCTTTGTCAGACATATTCTGTAAAGGCTCAATGGGTAAAGCAATATTCTGTGCTAATGCTCGTCTACCACATTCCTGTGCAAAGAAATATTGAAACTGAATTGTTTCAATACCAACCTTAACAAGCTTATCTTGATACGTTATACACTTACTAATCAAATCGTCGATAATCTTATCAGGTTTGCGCCTTTTAATATCAGCTTCAATAACATACAAGAAATTGTCTTTACCTCTACCAATAGTAACTATTGCACTTCTATCGCTCTTTGTTGTCTTAGCTAGGCTAGGGTCAACAGCAATATATATCTGCTTGATTTCAGGTAAAATCTCCCAATATTGAAACCATTCTTCTTTAAATGTTCTCTGATTTTCACTTACTGGGTCATTCTGATATTCACTGTCAAAAGCATCAGGATTCATTACTCGCATTAACATCAAGTCATAGTAATAATCAGGTTGCTTATCTTTCCATAATACTTGTGTTCCAGCAAGCATAGATTTTTTGTTTTTATCAAAGAAAGCTTTAGCTTCTTCAGCTGGTTTTTCAATATCATCAGATTTAAGAATTTCTTCCCATTGTTCCCATTTAGCACTATCAGAAAACTTAATTACAGCTTGATAGCGTTTTCTATCCCACATAGCATATTCAGGACTTGTCAGTAATCTGTTCAGTAAAGATTCATAGTTCAGTACAGTTCCAATATAAATGATTTTTTCAGTTGTGCTACCGCAAGGAATTAAAGCTTTCTGAAACCAGTTTAAAAGTTTTTGTCTTTGAGCTTCAGTTTCTACTGCTTCATCATTCTCTAAATCATCTACGATAATTACATCAGGACGATAATGTCCATACTTAATACCACGTAATTTCTGACCAGCACCTTTGCCAACTATCTGTACTTTATTTATTGTCTGTATTTTTGCATTTGCCCATACACGATTACCAACCATATCGCCATAAGCTTGTCTTAAAGTTTCGTTATCTTCAAGTTCATCACGAATAGCCATTATAAACTGCATAGCCTGTTCGCTACTGTCTGATACGATTAAGATGTTTTTTGCATAACCATAGCAAATACACCATATCGGAAACAGAAAAGACAATATCTGACTTTTACCATGTCCACGTGGAGCGGCTCGAACATAATAGTATTTTTCGTCCAGCTTGTTAATTACATAATCCTCTAATGATTTAAATACTTCTCTGTGAAAATCACAAAAATCACCAGTGAATATTCTAGGGAAAAATGTCTTACCGAATAACTCTAAGTTACACTTACATTCTTCTATAACTTCTTTACTTACAACATTTTCGTTGTCTTGTTCTAAATCTTCTAATATACTTAGAACATCAAATTTTGACTTTATAGCCATTAATATCTGCCTTTTTGAAAATCAAGAATATCTTTCTTAGCTTCTTTGCTATTTAAGTTATTGACTTGATAAATCTTTTTATTCTTGACTTTATTTTTCGGTCTTTTCTTTTTTAGTGCTTTCAACATCTAATTCTTCAACTCCGAATACGTAGCCTTGTTTGCGCAAATAATAAGCGATTACAGAACTCCAAAACAAGAAAATAGCAAAATAAGCTGTTCCAGTCAAAAATGTTGTAAGCATTAAGATAAAAAAATTCATTAAACTTGTAATCATAAAATCTCTCCTTAAAATTTAAAAATAAAAAAAAGAACGCCAGCTTTATCAGCTAACGCTCTTAAAGTTAATCTATTTATTGGCAACTTGTTAATCACTACATATCACGAAACAAGGGTGTAAATGTATTATATTAGCTTTATAACATTCAGACTAATATAAAGAGCTACATCAATTATGCCTAATTATTATATTCGCAATGCTATCGTAGAGGTCTGCGTACAGATTGCTCCGCTAATTATCTGCATTGCTTTAATCGTTATAAGTCTAATCTTTTACAAGTATCAGCTTATACGATAAAATCAGTTGGAGCTGATAGTAGGACTTGAACCCACAACCTAGTCATTACAAGTGACTTGCTCTACCAGTTGAGCTATACCAGCATATCATTAATAGCCATAACTTTAGCGAAATTCCTTGTCAGGTAATCTAACCCTCTAAGCACAAGTTATAGCTATTAACTTTAATATTTAGTGGCTATAAACTCAATCAAGAATAGGCTACATTCTCGATATTACAAACTTACCACTATGTTTACTATATTTATTACTAGCAAATCTAAATCAGGACTACTCTAAACCGCTATCAGAACAGCGTAAACTTTGTAGCCTAGTTTTATGTCTTACTCTTTGTATAACTCTTATCCAATCATAATAGTACATCAAGACTATTCTAAACCATCATTTGTTCTTCAAAATCTATCATCTATAAAAGTATACAAAAAGGGATTTCTGCTAACGAAGTTTTAACCTGTATATGTTTTGGCAAACTATATTTTAATCAATAACTATATACTGGCTTTAACTTAACTTTAGCTAAGTAATATTAACGTAACATTTTTCGTTTAATCAATCAATCTCACATTAAAGTTTCGATTGATTTCTAAACTCAAAAGTTACTTATTAATTCTTTGATATATTACTGCGATTACTCACTACGTTCGTAATCTTGTAATATATAGAGTTACTAGCTTTGTAAGTGTTTAACCTTACATAATATAGGCACACAGAGAGATTTTTGAAACCCTAAATTAGAAGATTTTACAAAGATTTCACAAATTAAGACATATTCTGATAGAAATTAAGCTATTTACAGATAAAGTTGCTGATAAATCAACAAAAATCATGGTGTTTAACTCACGATAACAGTTTTATCCTACATAGATATATTATCTATGTTTATTATATTCTTGTTTTATGGTTATCGTCAAACACACATGATTACATAGAGGTGTATGTGTCAACGCTTACGCAAGAATAACTGACAAACGAATTACTAAGAATTAATCAGGGAAAGTTAGTTGGTTTGTAGCTCATAGTAGTATATAGCTTACTAACTTTCTGATAGAGTATTAACTGGTTAATGGGTTATAGCTTAATGCTAATAAGACAACTACACTTCCTGTTCAAGAAAAAGTTAGTTAAAAGTATGATAATAAGTATAGTTCTGCCTTCCTACTGACTGCGATAATCTGTGTTCCTGACTAATTAGAGTACATATCACAAACATCAATTCTGACACGAAAAATCAATTAAGGCTTAATCTACATGGGTAAAGGTATAATGGTTACTATGGTAGATTATGGCAAAATTGTGAATAAAAAATACGTAGCTTTTTAAACTGGTACAGGTATAATCATATAGGCTAGTAGTTTAGAGCACAAAATAAAATAAGCACCAGCAATTAAGCCAGTGCTTGATAATGAATTTCTGATACTTGTTTGATTAATCGGTTTCATCACATTTAATACGGAGCTGGTAAAAGTTCACGTTGTTTTTGTCTGCAATTTCAGCTACCTTTGTATCAAGATTATCTAATTCAATCTTTTCTTCTTCTGTCAGCTTTTCACCTTTCCATGATTTATTTTCAAGTTCAGTCATTCTCTTAGCTAATGTCTTAGCTTGCTTTACTGCGTTTTCCATAATACACCTCTCACTCTCGTTCAATATGGATTTTAACTACTTTGCTTAATTTGTCTATAAAACGATTGATTAAAGTCATATCTGTTTTGTCTTGATATATGATGGTATAATCTTCATCGTCGATTACATCAACATCAAATCCATCTAGGTACATAGTTATGAGTTCTCTTTCGTCAATCGTGATATTACTGATTATGATTTTATGTTCTTTGCTATTCATATTCTTCTACCGCTTTCATGTTACTCACCTCTTTTAGTAGTAATCTTCAACTAACCATGTGTCTATGATTTCGATGTTGCCACCTAATAATTCAGTAAAGGTTTTAATTTTTTTCATGTCAGGTTTCTGTACTGCTTGAATAATTGTATCATCAGTGAGTTTACCATATCCGATTTCATAAAGATACATATTCATTAGACGTTGTGATTGTTTGGTAGTCAAACCATTAACACTAATTTTATACATTTCTTTTGGTTTCTTCATATACAGTAGCTCCTTTCTTTTGTTGATTATAGTATATCACCTTTTTATATGGTTGTCAATCACTATTTACGGATTTTCGGATTTTATTTGCATAACACTGGTTTACTGTTAGATTTCCAGTGATTTTCAATATTTTCATCAATATATAAAAATTTTTCTTCATTATATAGTACCTGGTATACCCTTTTTGGTTAAATTGTAGATACCATAGGTAGTGTTATATCAGTTGCTAACATTGACAAGATAAATATTATATTTGTATAAATGTGATTTATATTTATAATAGTTATATAAAAAGTGTAAACATATTGTTTTATTGCATGAGATTGGCTAAAAATGTAAAGATATAGACAGAATTTGTTTGAATTTCACCGCGTTTATACTGAATTTTCAGAATTTTCAGGTCTAGAAAAACATACCGCCACGCTATGAATTATAACCTACACGGGTAAAAGCCTTGCAACAACAACATAACTATAATTATATTGCCTTTTTAGTTAGCTTTATCTAACTATATCTACGATATAATCATATATATAATACTATATCTGATTGACAATTTATGTTAACTTATGCTAACTAATACAATTAATAAGCTATGTATAACTATATGTAGCGGTTACCATACTGAATAGTACTGTATATAGTAGTGTACACTGTATTTTTATTAGTATACACTATATAACCTGCCTATTTTGTTGCATTGTATTGATAATAATTATCATTTAATTCAAATACTAGCATATGTTACTAATCAATAATAATTATACATTACTATAATATATTGACGGATAATAACTATTGTAGCGGAAAATAGTAGCAATGTATGATATTATGTATTTCATAGTCAAGTACTACCATATAATAGCATGAAATGCGAAAAACGCAACTATTTTATAAAATTGTATTATCAGCCTACTACACACTTTTACAGCCTTGCCACGCTATTTTATAAATTTGTGCGTACTCCTACACCTATATATAAAATATACCATTAAAAAGCCGCTTGTTATTTTAGCTCATTATACGCACGAAAAAAATTTTTAATATAATTATATGCGTAAAAGCCTTATCGTCATACAAGCCAATTATGACGTTCTGAAGCAGATTTTCAAATAAACTGAATATTCTTGTATTCTATTTTCCATAGATTTTTATAAGATTTTTTTAGAAAAAACTATAAAAACGCTTGCAATTATCGTAAAATCGTAGTATAATATATACAACGAAAGGGAAAAAAGGATAATTAAAGCTGATAAGCGGATTTAATTATAATCCCTAGCGTAATTGTACATTGAAAATAAATATCAGTTATATAGCATATAGCGGTGAAACAGCTCTTAGAAGTAACCGATATATAATATATAACTTGCTAATGATTAAAAATGTAGTTAGCTTGTATCAGGCTGAAACAGCTCTTAGAAGTAAGCATTTAAAAGAAGGCTATAAACACTTTATAGCAGGAAATAAAAGACTGTCCCGCAATTCTGCTGAATATAAACGGCAGATAAAAAAAGAATTTTTATATTTTCTATTTTGTTAGGAATTTATGAAACAAAAAGTTATAGTTTAGATAAAAACTAAATTTTGCTTAATACTAGCATACAATTAAATTTGTGTGTTAGTGTAGTAGTAAAATTACTGCTTAAAACAAACACAAAAAGGAGTGTATAAGATGTATTTTTATTTAAATTTTAAAGTATTGCATATCTATGAGAGATTATTCGCTGTCCCGGAAATTGTAGAAAAGCAATTTGTAGGTGACTATGAAGTAAATACACTAGGTATATATTATTATCCTACAAAAAGTGCTTTAATTAAAGCACTTTTAAAAGATAAAGTAATACGTAAAAATTACTATTTTACCGATAAGAACGTAAAGTATATTTTTACCGAAGAATATTTGAAAAAATTAGTTTAAGGAGTAAATAAATGAATTTATATAAATTCCCTTCATGGAAGGTACGATATATAACATACTTTACAGAAAAGGAGATGAAATAATGGATTTATATAAATATCCTAGTTGGCGTGTACGATGTTAACGCAGTTTAAGAGTTTTTAGAGTATCGATAATAAAAATCGGTACTTTATAAAGCTTTTAAAAAGCTAAAATTTGAAGGAGTGAATACAATGACAAAAGAAAAATTTATAGGATTATTATATGCAGGTTATGTAGACAACGAAGGCTATGCAAAAGAATGTTATCATAAAGCTTGCATTAATCAACGCTACGAAAATTATTATAAAGAGGATTTTTGGGCAGATAAGGGCACAAATTATCAAAAATTATCCTGCGTATATTATTGGTTATACCTGCGTTATGGTAGCATGAACGCACGGAATTTTAATTCTGATATAGCTTGCAAGGTAGTAAAAATTTTACGCAATGCGGAGTACGCTTTATATTAAAGGAAGGTGAAAACATGATTAAAGAAAATGTTGATTTGTTTGGTAGAATTACATTATATTTTGCATGGTTAATTATTAGCCTTATGTTTATAATTGCAGTGTATCTTAATCCTAGTGCTAATATTTTTGTTTGGTTGCAAGTTGGATTGATTATACTTTTAATGCCGTGCTTGCTTGTAGCAGATATGATTCATCAAGAACAGATAAGGAGATAAAAAGAAAATGAAAAGAATTTTTATAATCAAAAAAAGCGGTTACTATATCCGCAAAAATTGTTATATAAAGGGAAAAGAAGTATATATTTTAAGCATGGAATTTTGCAATACTTTTGCAGAAGCTTTACATTTACAGTAGTTTTTATTATGCGGTAAATTATCCGTTTTTATTAAAAATCATGATAAAAGGAGTGTATTAATTATGAAAATCTATGAAGCTATTATTATTACTAAAAACGAAGTTAAAAAGCAGTATCTTTTTATGGTATGCAGTAGTCACGGAGAAGAAGAACATAAAAAGTATATTCCTAAATTGAATAAAGAATATGCACTAACCGACAATAATTATATTAATATCGGTAAAGTCATTAAAGTAGGAAAAGACTACTTTAAAAGAGAATATAAATGCAATGTAGGCGGTTATGATATTACCGCTTGTTATCTAAAAAATAATTGCACTTATAAATTAGATAATTTATTAGTAGTTATCACGGAGCGCAAGCAACTACTATATAAAATAATGGATTAAAGGAGTAAAAAAATATGGTTAAAGAAAGATATACAAATATTATCTGTCTGCTTATATCCTGCACTTATAAACACACTACTACTAACGGAAATAGCGTATACAGTATCATTGTATTAATGCGTGATATAGTTAGCAAGCGTTATAAGGTTATTCATGGCACGTCGCAAGATTATTCTTGCTATGGATTGAGTAATAAAAAAGTAAATTGCTATACACCTGCTAAAATTTACGCTGATTTTTATGTTACCGACAAAAACAAGGCAGTATTTACGGAGTTAAAAGAGATATGAAAAGAAAAAAGCAGTTTATAAAATTATATCATTATTATAAATATAGTATAGAAGAAAATAATAATCAATACGCAAAATTTATGAATAACATAAACTTGAATTGTAAATGCTATTCAAAAGAATATATACATTATATTGCATTGTATCAAAAGAATACAATCAATAAAATTTTACGCATGGAACGTATAAAATATAAGTTATCAAAATATGTTAGGAGTGCAAAAAATGAAAAAAATATCTAATTATCAAAAATTAAAAAATCAATTTGCTATTATCGAAAAGAAATATAATGATACTGTATTACCTTATCAATTAGCAATTAATAATATTGATACTCAATATAAGGCTATTACTAATGCCCTGAATATATTAAAAAATCAGGAAGAAGCAAAAAGGAATGAAGTTAGCGCAATTTTTAAAAAAGAAAAGAATAAACGCTCATTCTTTAACGAAAAAAGATATATTCAATATAGTGTAGGTTGCAATATTTTCATAGATAATAGCGGTAAACTATGGCACGAATACAATAATATATTAATATATTTATCTTTAAAAAAATTATTTATTAATTGCCAAATTGACTATATAACTATAAATACAATTTCAGAAGTCGCTTACTATATACACTCTTTATATGGTAATTTTCATATACAAGAATTATTGTATAAAAAATATAATTTTGTATATAAGTTATTATCCAATAGAAGTTTATGTATAAAAAATAATGCTATTTGGGCAGGTGTCGATAATTATTATATTTATAACTATAAATATGCTAATTCACCGAATGAACCTTATAAAGCTTTAACAGATTTATTTGAAATTAAAGTACCTGCTAATATGTTAGCGGAAAAAGAAAATTTTGAAGATACATTTTTCCCACCTTTTCATATTAATGTTGTTCCTGCTGATAAAATTTATATTATAGTAAATAGATTTTTAGAACAAATTAAAATTTATTGCCTAAAATTAAGAGAATTAGAGAATATAAAAGTAAACGCAAGGTATATTATTAATAGTTCCGACACAAATATATATTATGATACTTTTATACATGGATATAACATTAAAGATATTTGTGAAAATTACAACTATGGGTGTACAGCTATTAAAGATTTAGTATTTAGTTATAAGAGTATATAAAAGGAGTTAAAAATATGAGTATAGAAGTATTAGAAAATGCAATTATAACTTTAAAGTATAGGGAAATTCCTTATATTTTAGATGAAAAGCAGGAAAAGTATAAAAAGAGAATGTATGACTTTATTATTTTAAAAAAGAATAAAGATATATTTACAACTATTTTAAAGCTTATTCCTCTTTATTATGAAGTTGGCGAAGATGGTAAATACATTCATGTATTTGTATTTATTCCCTTTTATGATAATAGCGAATATACACAAATTATTGATTTTTTAAGGAATTTTTGTAGTAGGAATTTTACAGATTTTTACATTGAATAATAAAAAAGGAGTGTATATATTATGAGATATAAAGAAAAAAGAATATGTTATCTAGTAGCTACTATTGAAGATAAAAAAATTGTACCTAAATTACAAAAAACTTGTAAAAATAGTTGTAATACGCTATTATGTATTACTCTTTATGACTTAAATTATTATTTTCATGATACTGATTATTGTAATTACGAAAAAGATTATAATATCTCTGATATATATGATTATTTAATACATGGTGTAAAATTAATTTATACTGATAATTTTGGTATAGATAAATTTACAGATGAAGCTATAAAGAGATTTTTATAACAAGGAGTGAAAAAGATGAATGTAGAAGTATTAAAAGATATTATAGAAGTTGTAAAAAATGTTGAATTTTATAATAATAAGTTATGGGAAAATAATAATATATTAGTAGAGAATAAGGAAATTACTTGCAATATTAATAATCAGACATATTATATTGAAGTTGAAAATACAGATACGGTTATTTTTGACGGAATTTATAATAAATATAATGTATTTAAAGAAAATTTACACGGAAAGTCAATATATTTATTTACATTATATTATGACAAGGATATGAAAGATTATTTTGTAAGATGTAAAAAGGATTGACATTATGCAATTAATAGGATTAATCATACTTTATGTTATTATATCGTTTATGCGAAGGAATTAAACAACTAGCCAGCTTTTACAAGCTGGCTTTTTCTTTTCCTTTTTTGTTCCTGCCGTTCTCAATCGTCGCTATTTATATACCGCTTATACGCTCAAATTTGACTGTACAGTGTTTTTTCGGCTGTACTGCTATTCTAATACCTATTTTATTTTTCATGCACTGTATAAGGCTATAAATTCGCCTTGTATGGTGTTTTTTTGTTATGTAGGTATATAACATAGGTATGCAATTTTCATGAGCGTATAAGGCTTGCTATTTTCCATTATATGAGCTTATATTGGTTATATGCGGTACTATACTAGCATTAATTTTTCATGCGTTCTATGAGCTTGCTATTTTTGCGTATAAAAAGACTTTTTTAATTTTAGGTACTTTACTATTCGTTTTTCTTTTCATGCACTGTATAAGGCTATAAACGTCTTACAGCCTACTATAAAATTTATAGCTTTTTCTATTGATTTTTTAGTACAGATATGCTACAATAGAATAGGTAAATTATACTATATTTTTAAATGTAAAGGAAGTGTAATATATTATGAAAAAAGATAAAGTGCAATTAAAGAATAATTTTCTGCAAGCCGTTGCAAGTGCAGGTACTAACCAAACAAGGCTAGCTGAACATTTAGGAGTGACAAGCGGTGCAATTAATCAAAAAATCAATAATTTTTCGTGGCGTTATATCGACCTGGTTAATCTTTTAGATGATTTAGGTTACGATGTAGTTTGGATTAAACGAGATGGTGGAACTCAAATCAAATAATAGCATAGAGCGATTTTAAAAAATTGCTGGAGCTGTAAAAATAACAAAAGCCAGCAACTAATGAATACTAGCATAGTGCTAATTTCAAAAATTGCTGGCAGTATATATTCCCTACTCTATCTCGTTATTTTGTCAGGTTGACTAAACTTTGCTTATCTCGAACTTCTTTCTTGAACTGTTCGTAGCTTTCAGGTGAAACTTCTTTAAGAACATCATATACGATTTTCAAAGTTTCTTTAACTTTAGCATAGTTAGACAAGTCTTTCTGATATGTAGCAATATCGTTAAGCAAAGATTGTTTTCTTGAAATGTATTGAGCAAGTAAAGCTTGTGGGTCTGTTGAGCCTTTTTTAGCTCCGTCACCTAAAGTAATCATAGCTTCTCTTTCAATACGCTTTTTGAGAATTTCAATCTGATAATCACAGTCATTGATTAAGCGAATAGTTTCTTCGTATGGATTAACATCTTCACTAGCCTGTACACCAGTTGCAGTCAGGCTATCAGTTGTATCAGCTAAAGAGGTTTGTTTAACTTCAATCATCGGTAACTGCTTTTTATCAGCTCTTAACCAACGAGATACAGCCATTTCACTAATCGGTTCATCATCAGTAGGAATTTGCTTATTCAAGATTTCAGCAATCTTACGAATAGATTTACCTTGTTGTTGCAACTCACGTACCTGTTGTTCAAATTGATAATCACTAATTTTAGACATAGTATCACGCTCCTAGTTTAATATTGTATTTGATTTTTGAATTTTGGTTTTCAATCAGATTTCATAATGGAAAAGGAAATGCTGATTTTGTTTTTGGTTTTTGTTTTTAAAACTGATTTCATTTTTGGTTTTGGAAAACATACCCTGTTTTAATTTGGTCTAGGTAAACTTACCATAGTATGAAAGGAGAATTTGAATTATGGATTTATACCTGAAACAATATCTTGCATCGGTTAAGGCTACTAGAGCCACCAATACTTATACCACTTATTGTAATGCTTTTAAAAATTGGTTTTCAGATGGAAAAGTAAATTTGGAATTGGATTTCATCAATAATAAATTGCAACAATGGGATTGTTCAGTAAATACTAAAGCTCTAAGATGTAGAATATTGAAGAAGTTTATTGATTTTTTATCTAATTACATCACCATTGATGGTCTGCCAGTTATCTTGCAGGTTTTGCAATCAGTAGACACTAAGACTATTGTTCCAGCAGTAGTCAGTAAAGAGCAATATCATCACATCTTATATCATTGCACACATTTAAGAAGTAAGATAGCTGTATCTTTAATGTTTCAGAATGGTTTAAGAGCTGAAGAAGTTTTGAGTATTAAAACAGCTAACTATAATGCAGATGAAAAATCAATTCTTCTTGTAGATACGAAAAACCATAATGACTACAAAGTTTATATTACAGATGGTTTAGCTAGTATGATTGAAGAATACATAGACTATAACAGCACTTATCTATTGCATACTAGAAATAATACACAGATTGGTTATGTAGCTTTTTATAGAGAGATTAAAAACATCTGCATTAAAGCTGGTTATCCTGAATTACATTGTCATAGCTTTAGACATGGTTCAGCAGTAACTTTGCTGGATAATAATATCAACCTTTTTGTAATTAAAGAACATCTTAGACATAAATCAATCCAATCTACTCAAAGATACTTACATATCAGTCAACAACATAGAGAACAGGTTAGAGATATATTCTCTGCTATATAAGATTAGCGTCTTGATTTTAGTGAATACGCTCTTAGTCTTTGATGAAACCTTTTCGTCTTATGCTTACGTAAGAGTGTTACATAACGTCTAGTAATGTATAGATTAGTACGTCTAACGAATATTTTTAGTTGTTTTACATTCCTAATATACTTGTTCATTTTATCTCCTTTTGGTTATATAAGATTAGCCTTGCGTAATGCAAGGCTTTTTTCTTATTGTTCGATTAACGATAATATGTGTGCTCCGAACCATCATCAGCTATAACCCTGATAATTCTAGGGAAACCGCTCTCACACTTTTTGGTAAATGGCTCGTATTTATCAACATATCTGATTTTTAAATTCTTTTTATGAAAATTTTCACATTCAATACAATTAGCCTTTGTAGTGTATTCTTTATTACAATAGCCACAAACATAAATTGTTTTCTCTTGCATAATTCTACTTACGCTCCTTTGTTAATCGGTTTAAGTCTATGTACATCATATAAACGCTATCATATAGAGATACACTGGCTACACCGCCACATATTCCATATAAAATGCCATGAAGCTTTTCAGTAGAACATTTGCCTGTAATATGATTATATTTAACTACATTCCATGAAACAATATCACCAATACATAATTCATTATCTTGACTATCTACTGATTTACATGGTTCTCCAGCTTGTAAGATAGTTCCAGCTTTAGTTATCATCTTACTAATCTTTTCTTTTGTATTCATATCTGATAAATCCTTTCTAAGCCACTGTAAGCTGAAGCTGATGTATTAGCGATAGCATTGTTAATACATTCTTCAATTTTAGCTTTACTACGTTTCAATATACCAGCTCTATCATTATCAGGGAAAGCATCTTTACGTCTACAATTATTTGTATCGGTACAGATATTACATTGACAATTACACAAACCACAAGTTTGTAAGTATTCAGGAATAAGGCAAGTATTTTGTTCTTTTGTGCGTTTAGTTCCGAACTTATCTTGCCATTCCTTATCTTTGGGCAAATTCATATAATGCTCAAACGGATAACCTACATTAGTAGATGAACTAGCAAAGTAATTACTAATTTCAGGTGTAAAATAAGATTTAAATTCATCTTTTGGAAGTCCTAATTCCTGAAGTAATTCATCTACAACTCCCTGAAGTTTTTTTAAATGATTGTTAATGGTAGTGTGAGATACACCTAACTCTTTAGCAGTAGCTAAAGCATTATTCTTGCAATTAACATAAACCATCAATACATCATAAAATGGTGTAACTGCTATTCTTTTCTTTAGCTCTTTATAAAAGAACTTTATAGTGCATACCCTTTCATTCTCGATATAGATATATTCAGGATTATATTTATAGGTTTCGTTTAACTGGTCTGTAAGACGCTTATTGCAAGCTCTTTCAATAGCTCTCCAATGATTTCTACTAAGAGAATACTCTTGAAGCTTACTTTGTCTAAGATATTCCATTAATTCAAAGTCTAAAGTATTATTCAAGTTATTCACCTAACCAATCAATATTATCTACATCTACATTCAGGAATTGACTAATCAATACTTTCATATCATTATCAGGAATAATTCTTCCTCTTTCAATACTGTAAAGATAGTTTTTGTCAATAAACAATTCGCCAGCTAGTTCTTTGGTACTAATCTTTTGAGCTTTTCTAATTTCCTTAATAGTGAATTTGGTATCACTGTCTTTTCTAATAGCAGATTGAATTTGCTCTATATTAAGAGGTTGAGTTGTAGTTGTATTATTAGAGCGTTTAGCTGACATTGCACTAAGATACTTCATCCGTAAAAAACAACCTTGCATAGCAATAGTTTTATTACCAGTACCCACACGGATAGCAATATCTTTGGTAGTTACAAAAGATTTTTCCCAAATAATTTCGTCAGCTTTAAGTTCAGTTTTCATATATTTTTCAGCTTTATATTTACTGCCAGTAACTAAAACTCTGTAATAGTCACCTTTGAAACGCAGTTTATATTGATGAACAATAACTTCTTCTACATCAGTTTCTTTTTGTTTCATATGTTTTAATCCTTTCTTTCGCAATATTGAAATAATTCTCATTCAATTCAAAACCAATATAATTCCTGTTTGTATTAATGCAAGCTACACAGGTTGAGCCACTACCCATACAGTTATCTAAAACAGTAGCACCTTCGTTAGTGTATGTTTTAATTAGGTATTCCAGTAAAGCTACTGGCTTTTGAGTTGGGTGTAGTTTTTGTTTGTCATAAGCAAACTCTAAAATATCAATCGGATAACGCTCACCATTGCTTACTGTAACAACACTAATTTGTTCATGGTAATTATCAGAGCCTTTACCACTTTTACAGGTATATGGTTTAAATCCCGTTCTCATTTGTGGATTATACAAAGGTAATTTCTTATAAAACACTAAGATGTTTTCATGTGCTTTTAATGGCATTTTCTTAGCATTTAAATATCCAGTACCTTGTTGCTTTTGCCATATCCATTCATATTTAAATAAAGGAAAATTAGATTTTACCAGTGTAGCAGTAAAAGGCATTTGAGAGAACAGGACAATAGGTGTATTGTCTTTTACTATCCTATTGTACCCCCCCATAATTTCTCTAAATCTAAAACTGTGTCCCATTTGTTTTGTGTAGTTCCATAAGGCAAATCACATAGAATTAAGTCAACACTTTTATTAGGGATTTCTTTCATCAATTCTAAGCAGTCACCTTGTTTAATATAACTTTGCATTTATTTCTCCTTATGTTATATAGTGAAGCACTAATCAGCTGACTAATGCTCCACCATAAACTTAATTATTTAAAACATACATCTTCGTAAACCATACCACCATTAAGAGGATTAATGGAGATAATTTTCACGTCTTTATTGTCTAGAAATTTTAAAAATTTATGTTGCAAACATTTGGCATCATTTAAACTAATAGGTGTAATGTTCAATGGAATAAATTTGTCTACACCAGTTAAAGCAATAAAAACAATATAGTTAAATGAACCTGTCGAACTAACTGTTTTATCAAGACGAATACTTGAAAATAACTTTAAGTTAAAATACCAAGATTTTCCACCTAATTCAACCAATTCAATATATCTCATTTATCTGTACTCCCAATACCACCCATACGTTCCGTAATAACATTATCGTTATCAACAATCAGATATTTAGCAAACATACCTTGTGCAATAGGCATAATAGGCTGGTCGAAAACAATACTTGCATTAGATACAGCAAAGAAAATATGTCCTTCGTTATCTATATTGTTATAATAATCAGCGTCAATAATAGAAGGTGGATTGGCTTGTCTAATACCTTGTTTAATGCCTTTAGAGCTACGAACAGCCATTAGCAATACTTCATCATCTTGCATATATGCTTTAATGCCAGTAGGAAGTAAGATAGCTTGTTTATCGTCAGGTTTATGTACAATAGAGAAGCGTTTGCCTTCAGTAGAGATATTACTAGCAGATAACCAAGCTTCTTCTAATGTCAAACCTTCTTTCAAAAACTCGAATACCAAAGGATGAATTACGGAAACATCATAACCTGCAGATGATTTAGTTTTTCTTTCAGGCAAGATAAGAGTTTTAGTTGCTTTATCGGTATTATTCAAATCAGAAATAAGTTCAAAACCACGAATTTTATCCATTATTACACCTCTGCCTTTACTACTTTGTTATGGTCTACATAAGCCTTGCGTTCATAACGATTAGCAAACATATACTTAATCGCTACCTTCTGTGGACAGATTTTATACAAGTAACCAATATGCAGTTTATTGTTCATGCAAAACAGAACTCTATCATCTTTACCAATAAAATTACCATTAATATCTTTGATATATAACATTACTATTCTTCCTCTCTGATAAGTTTAATCACTTCATAACTAAATTTATAAATCATATATGAACCTGTACTGCGTTTTTGTTTAAAATAAACTTTGTCGCTTTTTACTTTTTTGTGTTGGTTTACTACCTGCTTTACATCTTTCTCTATATTCTCAATAACAGATACATCGAAACAGCTACCGTACTTTTTAGTGTGAAAAATAATTTCGTCACCAATATGTAAGGTATTGCCAACCATATCAATACAAGTTAATTCATTCATGTGCAATCAGCTCCTTTGCGTATGGTAATGTTTTAATCCAATCACAGAATACGTGCCACTCTTGACTACGATGTGCTTTTCTTTGTGAATAAATTGTTTTTAACTGAAGATAGTTGGTAGTCAGTCTAGCAGTTAGATTTAATCCCATTGGAATATTTTTCAAAACATCGTCAATAGAACATTCGTTACTCTGATACAGGTCGATATATTCTTTAAGATTTTTCAGAGCTTCATAACTTACGCTATTATCAACTTGCTTATCTAAATCAAACTTTGTGATACAGTGCATTTTACTCATTGAACTTACAAAATCGACGAAGTGGTATCTTTGAAGTTGTTGCCAAAAATACTGCGGAGCTGTTACATCCATTTGAACGATTACTCCCTTTAACGCACAATCATGTCCACTACCAGCTTTAGCATTAGATAACTTCATAAAGCGTTTAAAGTGTTTATTTTCTTCAAAGATGTTTTTGCTTTCATATTTACATTCACCCTGTTGAGTAAACATATCTATTACTTCTTTTTTAAATTCTTCTTCTGTGTATGGCTTAGAAAGCATTGGATAGCCACTAGCTAAAATACTTTCTTCTAACCCATAAACTCTAGTATTCGTTACTTGCATAATTGTATCTCCCTTTAAATTGAAAAGTCTTTTCATCTTCTGTCATATAAGGCAGAAATTCTTCGTAATATCTGTATGTAGAAGATTTTTTATCATCGTGAAGCTGTCTGTCTTTTTCTAAACAGTAATCTTGATAGCTATAATGAGCATATATACTAGGTTGGTTACACCAGCTTGCAAGGTTAATATAAGTACCTTTAAATGGACTTTCTTTATACTTTGCAAATCTCATAATATAAGGCTTGCACCCATAATTAGCTAATATTTTGATACGCTCAAATACTGAATGAATATCGTTTATCCAAAACTCTTTATCGTATTTACCATTTCTATCAAATCCGCATAGAACATAGAATTTTATATTCTTTTTGGTTGGAAAGAAAATACGTAACAATTCCAGTTTTGATGTAATAATATTTTTGTCAGCTAAGTTATCAAAAGCAAAGATTAAATCACCATCAAGTTTACAATTTCTTAAACACTCTAGTTTTTCGTGAGTAAGTAAGCGTTCGTCTAATCCTTGTTTAAACTGGAATGGTTTACCAATCTTTATAAGTTTTTCTAATACCCATTGCCATTGTTTAGCTCCTAAAACATTATCGTCTAATAGACAAATCTTCTTTCTGTCTTTATCTACCCAGTCAACAATATTAGAATGTAAAGTTACATATTCTGAATTACGATTAACACAGAACGGACATTTTCTAAAACAACCTCTAGTAGCAAAGCCGATAGAATAATCAAGATAGTATTTGTATTTATCTCTACTCTGTCCTTCAGATAGTTTTTGCTTTACATATTCGTCATATAGGTGATAGTCAGGTTTAATCTGTTCTATTTCAAACATAAGTGGAATAGCTTTATCATAGAAGAAACCAGTACCACCATATATAACATTAGACATTTTCAAAACTTCATCAGGTACAGGTGTATCTGTAAATACTTTAGCTATATACACTCTGTCATATTCATTAAGATGATAGTATTGTGTAAGTAAAAACACTTTATCACCTTTTTTCTTATGCCACGCTGATAACTTCATACAGACAAGGTTGGGAAAGTAATGTTTCTTTCTGCCAATTAAATCAGCATCAATAATTCCTATTTTCATTAATCTACCTCGTGCATTATTAAGTTAGGCTATACGGAACATTGTATTCTTTAGCGACTTTAGGTAAATTTTGTTCGGCTTCTTCTCTAGTTTTATATAACCAACCTACTTTTAAGAGCGCATTATCTTCGACTTCGTTTCTCCATTGACGAGCTATAATTGCCAATCTATCATCAAGCCTATAACGATAGGTGAACGTATAATACTTCTCATTAAATTTTGGTTTCCACGGCAACTTAATAACTTTAGCGTTACCATTAAGAAGATGTTTTAGACAGAGTAAGCTTTCGTTCCAAGTAACATATTGATTTTCATCATCACCTTCTACAACTCTTTCCCAAAGGCTATCGTCGCTAAACTCAAATATCCTATTACCATATTTATCAATCTTAAATTTTTCATTAAGAGTTACACCTAGCATTTCAGCTATTTTGGGTATCAGATTTTCGTTCATTTCTTTATCTCCTTTCTTATATCTTGAATACTCATTAATCCAAAGCAACATAGTTATTATTACAGCACCACAAAATGTACCAACAATTAAGGCTACTAAAAAATCATACATACAAAATTACTGTTCATACTTTGCACCTGCTTCTGTTGCGATAGATGGTAATGCTTCACGAGCCTCATCTTCTGTTTTAAATATCCAACCAGCTTTAAAAAGTGCATTATCAACAACATCGTTATCCCATAATGTACCAGTAACTACCCACGTTTCATCTTTTTGTCGATAGTAAAATGAATAGTACGTTTCATCAACTTTTGGTTTCCATGGTAATTTAATAATTTCTGTATTGCCAGTTAATAAATCTGTAAAAACAGTTGATGAAAGTTGTTCCCACCATTTAGAACCATCAAATTCATCTATAAATTGTTTTTCTAATCCAGTTTTGGTAATTCGGAAAATATCATCGTTATAGACATTAATTTTAAATTCTTCTTCAATATCTATACCTAGTGTCTTACAAATTACAGGAATTAAGTTTCTATTCATTTTTCACCTTACTCACAGCATTTAATTAGTACATCCAAATCACCATTACGTTTCTTTAAATAATAATAGTCACTAATCCAAACCTCTTGTCTGTCACCATCTTCATCGTAACATTCAACGGTAATGGCATAGTCAGCGCAACTATTTTCTTTTGCCCATTGGTAAAAATCTTCAATAGTCATTGTTTTTCTCTCTTTTCTTGCGTTAATTTATCTGCCATATAAAGCATAAAAAGCATAAAATAAGTGATTAAATAACCGATAATCGGTGATAAAATTACGCCAGTTGTTAAAGCTTCACAGCCAGCTAGTCTAGCAACTAACATAGAGATAGTTGTAATAATACATAAGCTTTCAATAATCATTTAATCTCCTGTTTATTAAAAACATAAATATTTTCCAAACTAGCGATAATATCTTTATTCTCCATAATTTTGTATGACATACGAGCATTACAGTCACGCAAGACTTTGACACGCTTTTTAGCTATATTCTTTTCAAAGTCATATGCTTTCAAAGAAGCCTTATACAAACCATTAGAAACTTTATTCAAGACAGTATTTACAAGTTTAAGCATTAGCATTACCAGCTTTCTTGATATATTTCTTATTGAAAGATTTAACTTTCTCTAACATACGTTGCCACCATTCATTAGGTTTATTTCTACGCAAATCAATCTGTTTTTCATCAAGATGTGCAAAGATGTTATGCAATTCATAAGGTTTTACTTTAGGTGTCCATGTTTTAGAATGAATACGTTTTTTCATTATCTGTTTCTCCTATCTGTTTTTAAAATTTAATTTGGATAAAGAAGGGTACAGAAATAGCACCCTTCTCATATCAGGGTAATATATTTAATTAGTTAATCGCACTTACTCCAACCGCAATTAGAGCAATAGTAACAACGTCCTTCAGCAATCAATGTATTTTTACCACATTCAGGACATTTAGCAAGTTTAGGTTTATCGGCTGATACTTTAACCATTTTAATTTCAGCAGGTACTTTTTCTACCTCTGTAAACTCAACTTTTTGTTTTTCGTTAAGATGAGCTTTACCACCATTCAGTGATTTACGCATTTCAACCAAAGCACTTGCAATACAGCTTGCACAAGATTTATTTACAGTTAAATCACCTTTACGTTTCTGATTAGCACAAGCAGGGCATAAAGCAGAATTAAGGTTTTTAATGACTTCATCTACTTTAATACCACTACGCAGACACAAACTTGTAAGTCTAGTAATTGTAGCAATATTAGCCTGACAACCTTTATCAGCTCCGACAAATACTTCAAACAGCTCACCATCTTTGATGTTTACAGTTACATAGAACTTAGGTACACAAGCTGTATGATACAGGAATGTTCTACCCCACAATGAAGTTTGTGGATTACGCTTAAGTGGCATAATGCTATCCAAAACAGGTGTATTAGATACAACTTCAATAGAGTTATTATTATCTTCTACTGGTTTAGCATTTTCATCTAAAGATACATCTTGTTTATCATCTCTAGTTTTACCATGATTTTTGCCTAAGATATTGATACGCTCACAGTTATCTCTGAATACTGTAATACCCTTACAGCCTTTTGCCCATGCGTATAAGTACAAGTCAAAAATAAGGAACGGATTAGCACTTTCTTTAAGATTGATTGTACTAGAGATAGCATTATCAACGTATTTTTGCATAGCAGACTGCATACTAACTCTGTGATATGGAGATACATCGTAAGTATTAACTACCCACGGAAACATTTCTTTAATTTCCTTTTCGGTAATATCTTTGCCTAAAACCATATCTTTGCACATTGCACTAGATTTTAGCATATGCTCTACTGCCAACATAGAGATAGTAAATTTTTTATGCTCTTTTTCAAGTTGATGTGTAGTACGCTCATAACATACTTGATAATAAGGTTCTACACCGCCACTTTCTCTAAACAACATTGCAATACTGCCAGTAGGAGCGATAGACAAGATTGTACCATTAGCCAAACCATATTTAGAAAGTTTGCTGATAAGCTCTGCTTCAGCACCTTTTTCAGACATATTATAGATTTCACCATAGTTTTTAATTAATGCCTGTACATATTTTGACTTAACAGTTTTTTGCCAATCAAATTTATCAAAAGTACCATTTTTTCTAGCATTTTCGATGCTAGCTTCAAATGTGTATACTTGCATATGCTTCATAATATCTTCGATAACTTTAATACTATCTTTACTGCCATATGGAATACCTAACGCAACCAACATATCAGCTACACCAAATACACCAATTCCGATAGAACGCCAGTTATCAATACATTTTCTATTTTCTTCTAATGGCTGTGTATCGTAACCATAATCAAGAACATAGTTTGCCATATGTACAGCGTTAGTTACTGTCTGTTTAAAGCGTTCAAAGTCAAATTCGGCATTACGAGTAAATGGATTTTTTACAAAGTTATAAAGATTAACACTGGAAAGATTACATGAATTATATTCATTACCACAAAACTCTGCGCAATTACCCGTCAGAATACCATTTGCGACGAATGTATGATTATAAGGTTCATTCATGCAATAAACTTTATCAGCAATACCGCTTTCTTCGATTTTGATTATTGTAATATATCTTCCTGCATCACGATTAGCAATATTATTAAATTCTAATCTATGAGGTGTAAAACCTAATTTTAATAGTTGGAGAACATTATAAGCATTAATCAGAAGTCTATAACAAGGCTTGCAATTATATTTTTTATACTCGTTATCTTGATTATGAGTAGGTAATAATTTTTCGCCACCTTCTCGCATAAGACTTACAGAAGATTTAATGCCAATAGTAGATAACATTAATCTAACTCCATGTAAAAAATCTACATTCACACTAGAGATACTAATACTTCCATCCTGTGAATTTACAGTACCATCACTATCACATAATCCAGCAAGATATTCTAATTTATTAGTTACACTGTCTAAATCTTTTGGGATAAAATCTTTGTCATAAAAATCTCTAAGCGTAACTTTGGTGTATGGGTTTTCTTTATCGTACTGATAGTAATAATCCATATCAAGATATTTTTTAAGCTCTTGTTTTTTGCTATAAAGCACAATCTCTCTTTTATCCTTTGTTCCATCACCACAATAAAAACCAGCGGTATAATAACAAGGAACGTCCATAAGATTAGAATTATTAGTATGCAAAACTGGATAATTCCATTTAGCAAGTTTATCTCCATGTTTTAAATATTGTGCTTCAACTCTTGTGTTTCCTTTAAGTACAAACTTATGGTAAGGTGTACATCTAATATAGCTACCATCTGAAAAATAGATTTTAAGTAATTTCTGATTTACAGCGGTAATTTTAGGTTTCACTTTTGACCAACGATAACCATTCCATACATTAACATCTTTATCAGCAAGTTCTTTAATCGGAATATTACCTTTATCAGTAAGAATAAGAGTATCGCCAGTTACACAAGGATTAGTTACGTCAATCTTATAATCTTTATATTCACTAAGCATATTCCAATTACGAACTGTATCAATAAAGAGTGCACCAGGCTCAGCAAATCCATGTTGAGCTTCAGCAAACTTTGTGAAGAACTCACCAGCATTGATAGTTTTAGTAATTTCTTCGCCAGTAGCTTTTACCTTAAAGTAAAGCTGAATATCTTTATTACCTTTAACAGCTTGCATAAATTCATCAGTGAACTTAATAGAAATGTTAGCACCCTGAACTTTATCATTATTCTGTTTGATAGTCAGAAAATCTTCAATATCAGGGTGATTACAATCCATAGCGATAAGAATTGCACCTCGCCTGTTTTGTTGAGCAATCAATTCACCAACAGAACTAAACAAATTCATAAAACTAACAGCACCGCTAGAAGTTCTCGCTACATTCTTAACTTTAGCGTTTTTAGGTCTAAGGTTAGAAATATCTACGCCACAACCACCGCCATAAGAAAAGATACGTGCCATTTCTTTCGATACATCAAAGATACTTTCTAAATTATCTTCAGGCTTAGGAAGAATATAACAATTACTCATAGATGATTTAAATTTACCTTTAGCACCAGCACCATAAAGACTTCTGCCAGCTAAGATAAAATCACCACTATATAAGCTGTTTTTCATAAACTTCATTACTTCATCGTCATATTCAGGAACAATACTTGCTACACGATTAACAAACATATCGAAGGCAATATCTTCGTTCTCTGTACCACCTTTATTAAAAACTTCCAGTTCTTCATCGTGATAATATTTTTTAGTCAAAATGTTTTTGGCGATATAATCTCTCCACCAAAAATCAAATTTATTGACATTAAAGTTTTTAGCATAATCAATTTGAGTTTTAATGCGTTCAATAGGTGTATTCAATGTACTATCTCCTTAGTCTTTAAATCTATCTAAAGCAAAATCACCAAGAGCTTTATCACCATACGCCCTAGAAATAGCCAACAGCAAGCCAGTTCTAAGATTAAATACATCTTCGTTATCACAAACAGCTACGCCAACATATTCATTATTCCCAACTTTATCCATGTATTTTACACGATTACCTTTTACTTTCACAGTAATATCGTGTTTATTAAGGCAATGATTAGTCTTTACAGATTTAAGAGAAGCAGAATGAGCCAATACAGTTTCGTGTGTATCAAGAGTAGCACACACGCAATCAAGAGGAATACTATGGTCTTTGTGATAAGGAATGGGTGTATCTAAATAACTAATAAACATAAGATTAGTATTCAATGCAAGAGAAGGTTTTTTATCATCAGCGCAAACAGATTTATAATAATTTACCAAATCACCATATTTAAAACCAATAGGCTCATTCATATAATTTACACCTCTTTTTTTATCATCACCAAAGTTATCATCAATAGTATTACCAAGTTTCTCTAAGAAATAATCAGCAAGCTCTTGAACAATAGTAATATGTTCCCCTTTACATTCACCTTTAATTACTGTGCAATTATAGTATTGTGGAACGATAGAACGGATAACAATTTGATTACCTTTTCCAAAAGTCATATTGATAGAGCCTTTAGCTTTCTCATTACGATAAACAGTTAAGCGCATAGACTGTGGAAATTCTAATACATCTCCTACATCATATTTAGAAACTAACTTAACTTTATCAATATCATCTTTAGTAATGATATACGTAGCAACTTTTCCACTAGGACTAGATACATCTTCTTTTACACCAATATTACCATTACTCAACTTATCTACTACTTCTAGTTTCGTACCTTTTTTAACATAATCATCACAAGTATTAGTCAGTTTAATAGTATCGGTAGTAATGAGCATATCGCCTTTTCTCAATTTATCAAAGTTCATATTCAATCTCCTTATTGGCAGACATTTTCTACAATCATTTTCAGTTGACGGATTTCTTTACCTTCTTTATTAGTATAGCTATCTTCAGCAAGTCGACCAGTTACAAGGACTTTAGCCTTTTTGCCGAAAGCAGATACAGCTTCAATAACTTCATCGTCAAAAGTAGTGCAGTTGATGAAAGCGTATTTAGTTTTATTTTCTTTATTCTTACCATTACTAAAGCTCAAAGAGAAGTTCAGCAGAGAACCAGCTTTAGTAGCTTTAGTGTCACCAATATTTCCAATGTAACCAGCAATAACAACTTGATTTAAAAATTTCATTTGTGCATACCTCTTTCTTTAATTAGCTTGTTTATAATTTTATTATCTATACAGAACAGAAAATCTTTATATCGACTAGAATTATCATCAGGACTAATTAAACTAACTATTTGAGCATTATCTTGATTAAAAAAATCATGTAACAGCTTGTTATTCTTATCTTCAATTACTTCATACGGCTGATTGAATTTTCCATCTAGCATATTCTTGAAGTCTGTTTGATTAACTATCATACAAAAGTCTTTGATGATTAGTGGTTTATCGCCTGTTTTCTCATAGTATTTCTTAAACACTTTATACTGACGTTTTTTGTTTTCAATGCGAATAACTTCACCTTTAATCAAATCTTCTGTATAAAAATCACTAATAAATAAATCCTTATCTTGTTTAGATAATCTGTTTGTAACCTGTTTCAAACTACCACTAGCAATAGTTTGGTGAATATTAATATTCCAAGATTGGAATAGTTTAAGCAACTTCTGTTCAGCATATCTGCCAGTATTGCGATTTCTTTTGCCTAGAGTACGTTTCTTTAACGTCTTTTTCATCTTGCAATTCCTGACAGTACACTGATTACAAATACAAGGCATTAGGCTTTAACTGTTTCTTTTTTCTTCTTAAAGAAGTTCCAGCAACAACCAATCTCTTTAGGGCAATAGCTACCTTGTTTAGTTTTCTCTGTTTTGTTCATATACATACCTTCTTTCTTGTTATTTAACTTTTCTGTAAAACGCAAATGATTTTGTGTTTCTTTCAATTCCAATCGCCTTCCTTAAATCTTCTAATTGATACTCTAATTCATTAATGCTACCATTGTTATAAATTACAAACGTAGCATTATCTCTACAATAATTACAAAAGCCTTTATACTCTCTATAATTCCAATCTTGTTTAACAATGCCTTGTTTGGAATTATATAAATGTCGGTATTCGCTAATATCAGTTGTATCTACCCATATAATAATAGGATTTTTAACAAAAGATAATTCTTCTTTTGACATAGCGTGACTAAAAACATACTTGTACGAAGGACGTTCAATCATTCTTTGTCTGACGTAGATTTTACGCCAATTAGGATTAAACTCACACATACTTCGCCAAATAACTGTTTTTAATTTGGAAGGAGAACAGTTTTCGTCTAATAGCTTTTGCCATTCCCACATTTTTTGAGCCGCTATAAATTCAGGAATACCGATACTTCGATAAAGATATTCAGCATTTTTAAGAATAACAGAACTTCTTACTGCCATTCTCATCTGCCCATGATGTTGATTGATTGTTTGAAAGTCATTATACATATCATCAATCAGATAATTCATATCAATATATTTAAACCCTTTCCAATCACCATACATCATACGAGCTATTAATCCAGCACCACTAAAGGGTTTTCCTACAACAAAGAAATTTAATTCTTTATATTTGTCTACATAGTTTTCTTTCACTTTTTATGCTCCATATATTTCTCCTTATAATACGGACAGAACTCATTAACTCCACAATATTCCTTGCATTTTAAATCATTCCATCTATTTTTACATAAAGGTGGTAATGTATCAGTTTCCAAAGCTTTCATTAACTTATCGTATTTAGCTTTCATATACATTCTAATCCAATGTTCAGAAATACCATTTAACCTGACAACATAGCTCATTCTGTCTAAACCATAACTTTTAGCAGTCTTATCCAAACCACCTCTGACAAGCATTTGAACTTTAATGTCTTTGACTTCTAAACCATGCTGTTTCATTAAAATCTTATAATACGATAGCTGTTTGCTAATCTCTAATACATCTTTTACACCGCCATCTTGAAATTCCTGTACCCATTTTGGTTTACCTTTATTAACGCCACGAACATATACGCCTTTATTTACCCATCTAGGACGTTTACCAAGAGCCATAGCAATTCGATAAGCACCAAAGAATTTAAAGTCAATTAAGGTTTTGTTTTTCATATCGTAAGCATCAAACTGTCCCGATGTAATATCATCTTCTAGTCTTACTTCTGATAAAAAACCATTAGGGACATTACCTTCCATTAAACTGTGACTATTTGTACCAATCATACTAGCAATAGCATTTTGCGGATTAATAGTATAATCATGTTTAATTTCTAAGTAAGTTTGCCTAGTATCTTTTAGCAGTTGTGTTACTGAAGGTTTACCATACCAAGCTCTTGTTTTACCCACAGCCTTCAGAACAGGTAACAGCATACATCTTTCTTTCATACGGCAATTTTTATAGCACTCACTAATCTCTATTTTATTGCCGTCAAGACATTTAAAATATTTAGCTGGCATTATCCATTCTCCACACTTAAATCCATCAATCTTCCTTCTTGCTGATTATATTTAAGCTCAAACTCCCTAGCGTATGTACCTCGACGTGCTTTTCCAATCGCTACACATACGTGTCCTTGTAGCTTTTCTCTTTCGTCTAAATCTAATTTAGGATTTTCTGCAGGTGTCCAAGCTAAAGCAACATAATCGCCTGAAGCTTCCATATCACCTGTACCTTTTAGCATTTTAAGAGTAGGTTTAACAAAGTTATCACCTGTTCTATTTAGCTGACTAAGGATAAAGAATACTACGTTATGATTTTTAGCAATTACTTTAGTATATTTTGCACCTGCTGACATTTCTTCAAATGTGTTCATATTAAGATATTGGAAATAATCAAGAATTACATAGTCTACTTGTCCTTGTTTGATAATTCTTGTATTTGCTAAGATTATGTATTTTTCAACATCTTTGATAGTCAAATTAGATTTATCTACAACATATAATCGTTCTTGAAGTTTTTCCTTAATCTTTTGCAAGATAATAGCTTGTTGTCCGTCTTTTGCCATTTCTTCTACTTCTTTAGTAGATTTCTTTAATATTCTAGCTATAAGACGTTCATATAAACTTCCTGCTGACATTTCAAGAGAAAAGAACAGTACATTCTTTTTTAACCTAATAGCATTATGCAAAGCAACTTCACACGCTATCATCGTTTTATATGTTCCACTATAACCTGCCCAAAACACAACGTCGGTCGGTCTTAATTTCATAGCACTATCAATACTAGGAAAACCAATTCCTAAACCTTCTGTATTTATAAGGTCGAAATAGTCGGCAACACATTTATCAGTGTCTTTAAAATCAGCTATCATTTCATCATCAAGAAAATCAATAGTAGTAATTTCCTTAATATCACTAACTGGCTTATCCCATCTTTTAGCTAAATACTCTACGATTTCAGCTTTAATCAGAGGATTTTTAACCATCTTGATTTTTTCAGTAGCTACACTAAACTCTGACGTTTTATCAAAACATTCATCTAATGATTGTTTAATAGCCTTTAGAGCAATCGGCTCACTAGGCAAGTCAGGGATGCTTTCACCAGCTAATAACACTTCGTTAAAGTCTTTTCTATCTTTAGGATAACAAACAACCCTAACATCTAGTTTCGGAGCTAGTTCATTGAATTTTTCCCATGTGCGCTGTATCTTAGATTGTCCAACATCGTCATTGTCAGGAGCATACATTATAACAACATTCGGAACGTGTAATAGCATTTCCCTGATTTCATTAATTTGTCCTTTTGTAAGCTCACTACCACAATAAGCAACGCAAGCACAACCTTGTTGATAAGCACTCATTGCATCAATATAGCCTTCGCAGATATATAAACGCTGAAAGTTTTTTAGTTGTCTTTTAGCTCTATAAGCGTTAAACAAGAACTCGCCTTTTTCGTAAAGCTCATTGTTTTTACTATTTACATACTTAGGTAAACAATCTAAGTATCGTTTACAGAAAGCTACTATCCTACCATTTTTATCATGTAATGGAATAACAATAGATTTACCTTTACGATTATTGTCATAACCAAGATAAAAGTTATCAATGGTTTCATCAGTTAATCCACGTTCATCATGCAGATAATCACGAATAACATCTAACTGACGATAATGTTTGTCAGCAATACTTTGATTTTTTTCAAAGATACTTTTCTCTCTTTGCCATTCAGTGTCTTTACCTAAGTCAATATTAGCTTTTTGAGCAAGCATTTCTACCGCTTCAATATAACCAATACCTTCTTGCTCACTGACAAAATTAATGATATTGCCACCCTTACCACAAGCAAAGCAATAGTAATTTCTATCGTTATAAATCGTAAATGAGCTTTCATTGTTACCTTCATGTAAAGGACAACAACCACGATAAGTATTGCCTACTCTTTTTAAGCTAGTACTTTGGCTGACATAATCAACCAAATCTACACTAGCTATAATTGTTTCAACTACTGTGCTACTCATAACAGTTCACCTAACAAATCGTCATTATAAGCTGTAATATTTTGAGCCTTAATTTTAGCTTTCTCAGCTTTAGCATTTTCATCTTCAGCATATTTTCTAGCTTTTTCAAGACAATCAATTACAGTCATATTCTGTGGATTAATGATTACCAAGTATTTATAGATTTTGTACAAATCACTATTACCAAAGTAGTCAATAACCATGTTACGAACGTAGTTATAAGCATTATAGTTAAATTTTCCATGTTGATAAAGTACCCCTTGCCAACATTTTTTAAAATACATACTAGCTATCGCATTTACTTTCTGTTGAGTTGATTTTTCTCCGAACTCTTTTAGTAGTTGCGATTGATATGTGCTTTTTATCAATCTCGAACTCTGCTCCAAAATTATCCTCTCTTTTCAATCTAGCATTTTTATTCTTTTTGAGTTCAGAAATAGTTGTCTTATCAGACGAATAGATATTAGCTAAGTCACTAACCTTTTCTATTCGGATAATGGTTTCTCTTTCTTCGTCAAATCGAATTTTCTTTGACGGCAGTTTTTCGTGAACTACCCTCTGTCTAGGCATTACAAGCCAAGCTCCTGTTTGCAAGCATTGCAGTAAGGTTGCTGTTCACCTGCTCTGCCAGCTTGAAAGATGATATGTTTTTTACCAGCTTCAGTAGAACTCATTTCCCCCAGTGTTTTCCCAGCAAAAGCTCCTGATTTCATAACGTAATCTCGCCAATTAACAGAGCCTTGCACATCACCATTACTGTTTTTATTGATTGGTGGATTTTTATATCCTGCTGTCGGAATAATATCAGGGTCGGTATCATTATCGCTAGGAATTTGGAAAACCTGTTTCATCATATACTTAAAACAACCTGTTTCAGCTTTATAAATTCTTTTGTCACCATTGTCCTGTCCCATTCCACCCATTTCGCAAGTTTCAAATTCGCCATTATCAACATCAATAATCATATACTCCTGAATGGTAGTAATAATACTTCCTGTATCGCTGATAATATTGAATTTTTTAGGAATAATAATCAATCCAACTTGTTCACAAGCATTACGAACAGCAAGTTCAATATCTTCAGCTTTCTGATAGTTGTAATTTGTTTGTTTAAAGCTAACCTTGCCATCCTTTTTGACTACACCTACTAGCTCTCTTGCTTTAGCAATTTTTTGCCAAAGATTAAGGAGTTTAGTTGATGTATTTTGCTCATCTACCTGTTCTTGTTCTACATTATCTTGTCTTTCTTCGTCCATGTTTATCTCCTTTGTTGTTATCCGTTTTTAAAACAAATACGGATTTATTTAGTCAAAAAATAAGGATTAATAGCCTTAAAAGAGATACGTTCGCCATATTGCGACATTTCTCTATTATGCTTTAATCGAAATACCACGCCTTCTCTTTCCTGTTTAGGATTAAGAATAGACTTACCTACGCTGTATTCAACCAGCTTGTCGATTTCATTAATCATAACGAAGTTGTCATCAACGATTGGAACTGTTTTCATTGTAAGATATGAAGCAATATTTTCTAATGTCCAACCATCAAATTCTTCTTGTTCTGTATCGTCAGCAAAGAAACCAATATCTTTCTGTCTGTCGATATTAAAGAAGTTAAATAGATAACATTCATATTCACTTTCTTTATACTTATTTCCCTGAATACCAGCTCCTATAATTTCACCCTGAATAGCAAAGTCAAAATCCACAACTAACTCACGTAAACGCTCAAATTTTTCTTTAAGCTTATATTTTTTAGCAATCGCAGAATACGGACTATCAACTTCTAAATCAACTTCCATATTCCTAGAACAAATACCAAATTTACCTTCTCTGATAAAAGCGGTAAAGCTTGTTCCATCTACTTTTTCAGTAGCTACAAAAACTTTGCCTTGTGCTACATCTAATTGCTTTTGAAGAACCTGTACTCTTGTTTCATCAGTCTTATGAATAAAGGGTGGAAACGTACTCTTTCTGAAAGCTTTACTAGCTTTATAAAACTCAATTATTTCATCTTCCTTTTTCTCTATTCCCAAAACTTCAGTAACATCAGTACCTTCTTCAATATTATCATTAGTATGCAGTACGCTTAATGGCATAATCAAACCCTGACTAAATACTCCACGTATTTTCTTTGTCTTAATCGGTTTAATCTTACCTTTGCTGTTTTTGAGAAAGTCAAAATCAGGATTATCTGCAGGTGGAATACTATCAATTTCTAGGTATACAACCTTGTCACCTATTTTAAATTCACCTTTTTTGACTACACAATGCCAGCCTAAGACAGTTGCCATTTCAATGCTATCAGCGTTTTCAATGTCCTCTAGCTTTTTAATAAGCTGTACAGACGCTAACTTTCGCTCTATTATATCACTCCTATTCTTTTACAATGTTAACAAACTCAATGGTATCATCGTTATAGTTGCGTTTAAATCTAGCGATACATTCTGTCACTTCCTCTCCAATTTGATTTTCTTTAATGTCCTCTATATGAAGGATTAAAGAATTTTCTTTGCCTAATACACTAATTTTTATTGCCATCAGTTTTCAATCTCCTTTCCTGTTGACATATATAATTATATCACAGTATATTAGATACGTCAATACCGATTTTCGGATTTTTTATAAATTTTTTCGGATTTTTCTCGTTTTATACTGTACGCTTGTTTGCTTTATATTATATATGCCGTTTAGTTGTTTGTCAATCCCTTAATTATAATATTTTTCATGATTTACGGATTAAGATAAGTGTGATATAATATAGACAAGGGACATTTAAACATTGAAGGAGGTTAATATGAATAATAAGATGAAAATTGAAGTAAACGGCAAGCAGTACACATTCAGATTTAATAGCTCAAAGCTACAATTTGAATGTAACTATGGCTACAAAGATAACTTCGGACAAAGACAAAGCCGAATTATCAAAGGCAAAAGTGTTGATGAACTAACAGAAAATCTAAAGTCTACTATTAGAAAGATTGAAGATAATAATGTCCTGAAAGAAACAGTGACTTTAAAGAATTTCTTTGAGTTCTACATTACCAACATAGCTCCAATTAAGAACAGGAAAAGCACTATCAATAATAAAATCAATACCATAAAGAATATTCCTTCACATATTTGGGAAAGCAGATTGTGCGATATTACTACTATCCAATTACAGCTAATGTTTACTTCATTGCAAGATAAATATAGTCAAAACACTATCGCATCTCTACATGAAGTTTTAAGCACAGTTCTTAACCAAGCAGTCAGATATAAGATTATTACAACTAACCCATTGAAAGACTGTCCAGTAAAATCTTTTAAAAACGGAAAGAAGAATTATATCTCTTTAGAAGAAACGAAAACATTACTTACCTTTCTAAAGACTACCAAACAATACAATCATTATTACCTACCTGTTCTATTCTTAGCTTTTACTGGTTGCCGAATTGGCGAATGTTTAGGTTTACAGAAAGACGCTTTAGATATAAAGAACAATACTGTAAAAATTAAAAGTCAAGTATCTGCAGGAGTTTTCTATAATGTATTGAAAACAAATAGTAGCTTTAGAACAATCAAAGTTCCAGCATTTGTAATGCAAGAAATTTCTTCTAACCTTACTGATAGTGATTTTGTTTTCACTAATTCAAAGGGAAATTGTATAGGATATACCGCTTTTAGATTAGCTATGAAAAACATATTCAAAAAATGCGGATTGGAATATCGTTCATTTAAGCAATTTAGAAATAGCTATGTCAAGACTGCTGTTTTAAATGGTGTCCCTTTAAAAGTTATCCAAAACATACTAGGACATAGCAAACTATCTACTACTGCTGATATTTATGGCGAGCTTGAAAGCGAGGATACTTTCTATGTAGCGAATAAAATGGAGCAAGCGTATAGAACTGTATAAATAACAGTTTTTCTTGAATATTAATACATGAATAAAACATTTTTTAAAACATTTTCAAATACTGTTGCTGATATACTTTCGCCCATATACACTGTAATGCTTTTAATTTAGTATATAGGTTAATAAAACTATACAATAAATCCACTTATAGTAAGCGTTCTACCCATATAGTGTATATAAATTAGCACTATACAAACACTATATATTATAGTATAATAAAGAAGATTAAAAATTAGCGAGGTACTTATGCGAAACACCATTATAGATAATCTGCGTGGCATCTGCATGCTTGGCGTCATCGGTATTCATATCGGCAGCCTGGCACTTGCCCCCAACAACTTTACTCTTTACTTATTACTGGAGATTTTAAGCCGTTACAGTGTCCCCTCCTTTTTCTTTATCTCCGGCTACGGCCTGGCCTGTACGGATAAAGGCCTATTAAGCGGCAGCCGGCTGAACTATATCGACTTTATGAAGAAGCGTCTGCGGGGAGCAGGCCTGCCCTATCTCAGCTGGTCGCTTTTTTACATGCTTTACTTCTGGCTGATTCTGCCACCGGGCTTCGTCAGCTGGAATCCGCTGCATGTGGCCTATGTGTTATTCTTCGGCCTGGGCTGCTACCATTTGTATTTTATGGTCATCCTGCTGTGGTTTTATGCAAGCTATCCGCTCTGGCGCCAACTTCTGCGTATAATTATACACAAAAGCATACCATTTATGCTAGTGCTTTTATTCATATTCCAGCTTGCATTTAACTGGTGGACAACGCATCCTGGCCTGAATACAGCGGGTTGGAGCGTCATAGCTAAAAATTTCTTTGATTATCGCCTCAACTATCTTCCCTTGCATTATTTACTTATTTTTATGAGTGGCGGCTTGGCAGCCGGCTATTGGGAAAAATTCATCGCCCTCCTGCGCAGATACAGCGCCATGGTATGCATGATTTTTGCTGCAAGCATGGCCTGGGACGTGCAAAGCTGTTACGAAGCAGTTACGGTCAAAGGCTACACGCTGATTGATCTGGCCAACACCTATCACCAGCTCAGCCCGCAGGGACTCTGCTACACCGTAGGCTCGCTGCTCTTCTTCTGCCTGGCACTTGATTGGCTGGAGCGCAAGGCGCAAAGCGAAGGTTCCCTCGCGAAGCCTTTCTATAAAGCCATCAGCATCCTTTCCTCCTACTCCATGCTCATCTACTTTGTGCATCCGCTGCTCCTGGACTGGCTCAGCAGCGCCTACAACCATTTCGGCATCATCATGACCGTCAAAAAGGTAGCACTGTCCTACGTGCTGCTGGTGCTTGGCTCTCTGGCCCTCAGCATCCTGCTGACGAAAGCATTTGAAAAATGCAGTATGGCAAAGCTGCTGTTTACAGGTAAACGCTGAATTTAATACATAGCAAAAAGACGTTGCGTGCTTTTTCAGCACACAACGTCTTTTTGCCATCTTAAATTTTACAGCTGAGCCTTCATTAATTTCTTATAAACCTCAACGCCAGGCTGGTCAAATGCATCCACATCCGCCAGCTCGCCCTCGTAGGCAATCGTCAGCATCAAAAAATACATCAGCTGACCAAGATAATATTCATTCAGCTTTGGCAGCGTAAAGCGCGCATTGTAACGGTTATCACCCGTCAGCGCCGCTTCATTGGCATTCAGCGCCGCTTTAAGAGCCTTCGCCATATCCATGCCCTCGTACTTATCAAAGAACGGTACATCCGCAAAGGGATTGTGCAAAATTGCCTCCTCCTCAGGGTTGGCAACCTCCAGGAACTGTACCACCTTGTTCAGACGGCCGTCCTGATGCTGCTGCGTCTGCGCATGCATATCCGTCGTGCCAACAGCAACAATCGGCGTTCTACCGTAGTAAACAACCTCACCCTCACGGTTGCAGCGCTTGCCCAACGATTCCGCCAGCAGCTGCACGTACCATTCGCTCAAGGATTTCAGGCGCATGCTGTACGGCATGAACACTTCTATATCACGTCCGCGCTCATAGGCCATAAATTTCAGTAAAGCGTTGAGCAGCGCAGGATTCTCCGCAAGCTCTGCCTGCCGGCAATAGATGTCCATATCACGCGCACCACGCAAAAATTCTTCGATATCTCCGCCCAAGGCAGCCATCGTCACTAGGCCCGGGTCCGTCATGATGCTGAAGCGTCCGCCGATGCCTTCCTTGATATCAAAACGCTCCCAGCCGAATTTTTCCGCCAGCTGCAGCAGCGGCGCAGATTCAATCGGTGCCTGCAAATCGGTAACCACCGTACAATCAAGGTCGATGTCTGCGTTTTGAGACAGATTAGCATAGAAATACGTAAAGGCAGAAATTGTTTCCAGCGTAGTACCGGATTTAGAAATCGGCACCAGCATAATCTTTAGCTTCTTGCCTTCCTGCGCACTTACTCCAGCCATACGGCGCATCTTGAACAGCAGTGAATTGCAGTCCACCGGATCAAGATTATTGCCGGAAAAATAAATGCAGGGCTGCCCCTGACGCAAGGTTGCGCTGGTATTCCAGTGATAACCGCCAAAGGCATCAAACAGCACCTTGTTGCCCAAGTAGGAGCCGCCAACGCCCAAAAAGATTACGACATCCTTACTGCGCAGATGCTTGCTGTAGCGCATCAGCTTGATAATCGACTGCTCCGTATTGGGGTTGCCGTCAGCAATATACGGCATGCGTGGAAAATAAACATGCTCAGGCGTGCCGTCCTTAGATAAATGCTTCTTGGCAAAGCCGCTGCGGCGCAGCTCACACACAGCCTTCTCGGCTACGGCTCCCTGCTGCTGCAGTGCCTGCTCCACTTCCTGCGGCTGCAGTCTGCCTGCTCCCAGCATATTATTGAAATCAAAAACGATTCCGCTAGGCACCACAATTCTATAATCCACCATAAACACTCCTAAATATCAGTTGCAAAAATGCACGTATGCTATTGTACCATATCAGCACTGCAAAATCTATTGCCAAAGCAAATTGCATTTTACTGTATGGCAGCAGCAATACTTTATTTTACCTCTGGCAGCAGCAATACTTTATTTTACCTCTACCAGCTCAATGTGGAAGTTCAGTTCCTTGCCGGCCATTTCATGGTTAGCGTCAAAGGTAATGTTGGTATCATCCTTTTCGGTTACCAGTACAGGAACAGGCTTACCGAATTGGTTCTGCAGGTAAACTCTCTGGCCAACGGTCAGGTTTTCAGAACCAGGCAGCTGGGCAATCGGCATGGTGAAGATAGCCTTCGGATCAGCCTCACCGTATGCTTCTGCCGGCAGCAGATGGATGTCAACCTCAGCGCCAACCTCCAGGTCTGCAACAGCTGCATCAAAGCCTTTAATCATCTGGCCTGCGCCGCAAACAAATTCCAACGGCTCGCCACGATCATAGGAAGAATCAAATTGCTTGCCGTCATTAAAGGTACCTTTATAGTGTACGCGACAGGTTTTTCCTACATTACGTCCGGTTAATTCATTACTCATTATTAAATCACCTCATAAAAATATTTGATATAAAGCCGGTATAAGCGTATATCAGTCACAGTTATGTATATTATACTATAAATTTCGCCTTATTTCACCTCAAAAAAAACGGCAGCCAGTTAAATTCCGACTGCCATCATATTTCAGGCTCATCACATCAGCCCTTTTATTCACCTTCCTGCAGAAAGATACTGCCTCATCAGACCCTTAAAGCCCTGCTTTTTGAAGTCCTTCAACGGTAAAAATTCAATCTCAACACTGTTATTAGCGTATTCAGACCTCATTTCATTGAACTCTTCCACAGTCATATCTGTTTCCTGCGAAGCATCTGCCTCACTCCTGCATCTCATGTTGCGGTAAACGCCAAGGCCGTCATCCTTTGGCCAGGTAAAATAAAGCTCATAGCATCCTAGGTTGCCGTCAGGCTGCAAATGCTCAACAGCAAGCACCTGATGCGAAATGCCGGTGCCGCCTCGTGTCACCAGATTGTCATTTGCCATAAGCTGCAGACTGCTACGGCTCCAGCCCTCCGCAACGTATTTCACGCTGTCGTCCGCAAAGGTGTAAATCGCATAAATCTCCTTACCGTAATGTCCCGCGCCGCGTTTTTGGCTAATCCAACCGATAAGCAGCTCCGGAACACCGTTGCCGCTGATATCCTGCAGCGTGTAGCCAAGCTGCTGCAGGGCCGCCTCGCGCTTGGCGAAATCCCGCACCTCACAGATGCCTGTTCTTCCCTGCTCCGGCAGGTTATCACTCGTACCGTCAGCGATAAATTCATAAACACTGTCTACAACCTTTGCATATTCCTGCTCATAGGCCGGCGCTGCTTTGGCAGCGGCCTCAGCCTTAGGCAAATCCATCTGCGGTAATACGGAATTTTTTTCTGTGCCGCAACCGGCAAATGCCGCCAGAAGCATTGCCAGGCACATGCTCTTAAACAGCTTACGCTTCATTACGCCACCTCCTGTCAAAAGATGTTTTTAGCAAAATTTGCTTCATCCGTCAGTTCGCTAAATGAACATCACTCTCACAGTACATAATTTCTGCAATCACATCACGAGAATCCAGTTTTACATAAAAGCTCTTATGCAGGCATTTTTGCCCCCTTGCGTTGTATGCATATTTTACCCAACCGATCATATGATGCGTATCCGATATACCCACACCCATAGAATCGTTCTCCCAGCCATTCATTTTCAGGTACCCGTCCAGAGCAATCTGCCTGTCTGTGTCAAGCTGCTGACCGACAGCATAGCCTGCCATGCTGCCATGAAGTTTATTAATCTTCACATCATTTACTTTGTTTCTCGCTGAATCTATATAGAACAGACGCGGTCCGACCTGCATCTTTTTATCAGCATAGGAGATAATATCATCCGTATTCTGTTCCACAGGCCCCGGGTAATAGGCACCTGAAGCAAAAATCTCGGGATCCATAATCCAATCTGCTTCGAGGGCAGCATTAAAGCGTCCTGCTGCGCTGGCAGCTCTCGGGGTTGTATCAAGATATTTGCTTGCCATAAAACCAACATGGCCCCTTTCAGTAGTTCCAAGAAGCCATTTGTATTCACTGTTTACTACATCTACAACCATGCTTACATAAAATTTATCTCCCCTTTGCAGCATGGTGATAACATCACAATCGGTATTAGGCTGTGTTCTGACATTAACATCGGTTGCGTTGCAATATACCTCCAGCGGCCAGCCGGGATAAGACCTGAGCTCGTTGGCCAAATAATCTGTATTAACCTCGGCAAAGGCAGTGTTGGCAAACATTGCCAGACCAAGCGCTGCGCTTAAGAATATTCTCTTTTGCATATCCATCCCTCCTATTCCTGCCATCTGCGTTACGGGCAGTTGTTTTCCTGATTATATTTTAACTTGAAAATAAGCAAAGCGCCCCACCCGAAAGCGTGAATTCGGGTAGGGCGAGAGGGAAATTTGGGGAGAAAGGATATATTTTTATGCCTCATCAAGCTCCTGCAAACGTTTCAACCATCTTATAACAGAGCCACTTTCGATAAAGCCTAATAACGCACCATCACAAAAGCGCTCTGCCCTAAGAGAAGCTATCAGTAAAGCCAATATACATTGAGCATCTAATTCAGAAGCATCGGCTTTCATCATGGAATCATAACCCCATTCTATGCCATTAGCCTGAAGAATTTCTGCATATTTACTCGGTACTATTTCATTACTTTCTTTGGCAAATTCATAGATATCATCTGCCAAGTTATCAACCGCTATAGAATAACTGACGAAAGGAACGTGTATCGGTCTTTCAGAAGAACCATCATTTTCCTTATCACAAATCCATTCTCCAGCATTATCATTTTTCAAAAGGTTGATATATTTTGTCAATGCAGAGTATTTTTTCATCACACTTCATCCCTCTTCCAATCTCTCCACACTATCATAACACGACAATTCATTTTCATTATCTCTATTATACCATTAAAACCCGAAAACTTTCTTGTCTCATATACCATTTTCAACAATTCAGTGTATAATTAAAGCATAAATAATTTTTCAGAAACGGAGAATCCTCACATGAAATGCTTACTCATTAAAAACGCGGACGTATACGCTCCGCAGCCCCTCGGAATTGTCGACCTTCTGATTATCAATGACAAAATCGCCAAAATAGGCCAACAGCTTGCAGCACCGCAAGGCTTAGACTGCCAAATTCTTGACGCCCAAAAGCGCAAGGTAGTCCCCGGTTATGTTGACCAGCACGTGCACATCATCGGCGGCGGCGGCGAATCCGGTCCCTACAGCCGTACTCCGGAAATCAACCTCAGCGAGCTGACCAAGGTTGGCATTACTACCGTAGTAGGCGTTTTGGGTACAGACGGCACCTCCCGACACAACGAAAGCCTGCTGGCGAAGGCCAGAGGTCTGACACACGAAGGCATCACCGCGTACATGCTCACCGGCTCCTACGAAATCCCCCTGCATAACATGACCGGTGATGTGCGCCGCGACATCATCCTGATTAACGAATGCCTTGGCATCGGCGAGGTTGCCTTATCCGACCACAGAAGCTCGCAGCCTACACGCGAAGAGCTGGAAAAGGTGCTTACACAGGCTCGCCTGGGCGGTATGCTTTCCGGCAAGGCCGGCGTTGTGCAGTTCCACATGGGCGTAGGCAAGCGTGGCATAGATGTCCTGCTGGCTATTGTACGCGAAACGGAAATCCCCGCCCGTCATTTTATCCCCACCCACGTCAACCGTGCCTTCCATCTTTTTGAGCAGGCCAAGGAGTTTGCCCGCTTAGGCGGTTATGTAGATATCACCTCCGGCATCAGGGAGCAGGACGGCTTCCCCGCCTGCGTCAAGCCCAGTGACGCCATCAAAATTCTTTACGAAGAGGGCGTGCCGATGGACAAAGTCACCATGAGCTCGGATGCCAACGGCTGCATGAGCGTTACACTTCCCGACGGCAGCCAAAAGCAGCTTGCCGTTTCGCCGGATTCCTTCCAAGAGGAAGTTAAGGATGCTCTGCTTGCAGGTGTTCCCACAGAGGTTGTGGCAAAGGTTGTCAGCAGCAATCCGGCGCAGGCCAACGGTCTGTATCCTCAAAAGGGCTGCCTGCAAGCCGACAGTGATGCCGATCTGATTATTTACAGCGACAGCTATGACGTAGATACCGTAATCGCCAAAGGCCAAATCATGGTGGCAGCAGGCGAAGCGCTTGTCAAAGGCACCTTTGAAAAATAAACATTGTAACGAAAATCCCCTGCACAAGCCTTTGCTTATGTAGGGGATTAATTTTTTTATGATATTTTCGTTATAGCTTGACGCACTCAGGCCGCTGCTTATCTGGCAACAGAAAGCTGCTGCTGCATCAGCGGAATCATTTCCTCGATAGTTTCATATGCCAGCTCATGATTGACATACTGCGGCTGAACGCACTGCAGAATCTGCTTGGCTGCCGTTGTAGTAAAAGGCTTATGCAGGTCAATCGCCGCAATATGACGCCAAATAGCTTCCGCATTCAAATCAGCCGGCACCTTGCGTTCAAAGCTGCGCAAATACTTGCCGGAAAGCGAGCTTGAAAGATGCACGCCCTTAATCAGCTCAGCATAAGGACCGAGCTTGTCCACCGTGCGGCAGACAAAATCCGCTGCCTCCTCCTCCGTGCGCAGACGCGGATTGGTATTCATCAGGTGACCGGTATCCAGCATAATACCGACGTTTTTGCGCTCAATGCGCTCAAAGAAAAACTTCACCTTGCGCGCATCCGTCAGGCGCAGACCTGGCCACCACAAATTTTCAAACAGCACCGTAACGTTGGCAGGAATCTCATCTGCCACAGCATTAAAAACATCTGCCGAAGCAGCCAACACCTCGCGGTCATCGTAACGGAAATCAAAGGTAAAGATTGTTTCGGTATCGGCCTCCGCCACATGCCACACCAGATATTCCGGCTTCTGCGAAATGGCAGCGCAGATATTACGGCGGATTACAGCCAGCCATTCATCACAGCTCATAGCTGTCTTAAAATATGTCTGGCGTTCGTGGATACTGCGAAACTGCTGCTGCAAGCGTTTAGCCTTTCGCAGCCAGAAATCCATCCAATACGGCCAATAATTCAAATGTGCGCCAATCGTCAGCTCCTTGTAATCAGGGAATGCTTCCGGATCTCTGTAAATAAACTGTTCAATACCGTCAACACCCAGCTGCTGCACTAAACCGGCTAAGGTCATCCCCTTACGCTTCAATTCATCTTCATACCAATCAATCGGACAATAGTTAATAAGATGCTTCGTCATTTCTCACCCTTCTTTGCTACATACTGCACGCTCTTAGCGTTTGCTCTAACTGTGCTACCGGCAAATAGCTTGGAATTCTTGTTTCATAAAAAAACTGCGGCGGTCACGCTGCAGTCTTAATTTAGCTCACGCAAGCAGCACTACCGGAATACTAAAGATGGTTTTACCATCCTTCCCTTCACCTGTACATCGCAAGCTCGCGGAAAAAACTTTTTGGCATAGGCACTCTGACTAAGCTCATCACCGGGACAGCATCTTGTGAGGATATGCGCTGCTAGGCTCGCATTACAGTTGCGGTACAGTACCAGGTTCGCACTGGTTTTCCTTCTGCTCAAAGCATATTAAGTTTTTATTGTCTTGCTTCCTTTATCTAACGAAAACTGTGTAATAGTAACATCTACTATTTATAGCATGATTAGTATATCATTAATCAGCTTTTTTGGCAATAGAGTTATAAAATTTTTCCACAGCTGTACTGCAGAAATAATAAACTCCCGCAAGCATGTATACTTTCGGGAGTTTAAATTTTTTTATTAGTTTATTCGTACTCCTCATCCTTCGGGTATTAGCACGACCAACATGTTCTCGCTTCACTACGCTTGCGACAACATGGGTCTTTGCGTCAGGAGCCGCCATGACGCTGACAATGGTTTAGCGACAGACTGTAATAGGAACGAGGGCGGGCAGCCCATTACTACACGCAAACTCATCCGCCTGCACGCGGAACACATCCGCCAGCAGCTTGGACGTAACAATTTCCTTAGGCTCACCACTGACTACCATGCGTCCTGCCTTAATAACGGCAACATAATCAGCGTACTGAATGGCATGGTTCAAATCATGGATAACCATAACCACCGTCAGCCCCAGCTCCTTGTTGAGCTTATCAAGCAGCTGCATAACCTCCAGCTGGTGACAGATATCAAGATAGGTCGTAGGCTCGTCAAGCAGCAGTACCTGCGGTCTTTGCGCCAGCGCCATTGCTATCCAGGCGCGCTGACGCTCGCCGCCGCTCAGCGTATGCAGAAGACGGTGGCTCATCGACGTCATATTGGTCTGCTCCAAGGCCCAGGCAACGTGCTGAGCATCGTCCTTATCACCGCGCCCTAAAAAGCTGCGATGCGGAAATCGTCCCATCTCAACCAAATCCTGCACCGTCAAATCGGTAGGCGCAACCGGTGACTGCGTCAAAATTGCCAGACAGCGGGCAAACTCGCGGTGCGACAGCCTATGGATATCCTTGCCCAGGAAGCTGATGCTGCCTTTAGCGCACGGCAAGATGCGTGCAATCGCCTTCAGCGTTGTACTCTTGCCACAGCCGTTGGGGCCAATGATAGCGGTAATCTTACCCTCGGGAATCGCCAGCGATAAATCATGGATGATTGTTTTTTTGTTAATTGCTATATCAACATGCGTTGCCTCTAAAACAGCTTTAAAGGGCGCTGCATTATTTTGTTTCATCAGATTTCCCTCCTTAACAGGAATAAGAAGAAGGGCGCGCCCAAAAAGGCCATAATAATACCAACAGGCAGTTCAATCGGCGCAAAAATTACACGCGCAAAGGTATCACTGAGCGTAACAATGGCAATGCCCAAAAGTGCAGAAGCAGGCAGCAGAAAGCGGTAGTCGCTGCCTATCAGCAGTCGCGCCGCATGCGGCACCACAAGGCCGACAAAGCCCAGCAGGCCGACAACGCTGACAGCGCTGGCTGCGAGCAAAGCTGCAATAGCCGTAAGGATAATGCGCGTTACCTCAACATTGACACCAAGACCGCGCGCCATCTCATCACCCAGCTGCAGGATGTTCAGATAAGCGGCACTGGCAAGCGCCAGAATCAGGCCGATAACAGCATACGGCAAAATAATATTTACATGCGGCCAGCTGCGTGCGGCAAGACCGCCTACCATCCACATCAAAGCACCATGCACTCTGTCACTGTAAAAAATCATCAGGCCGCTGATGCCTGCACCCAAAAAGGCAGATACCGCAACACCGGCCAGAATAATACGCACCGGCTTGATGCCGTTTTTCCACGCCAGAATATAAATACAGACTGCAGCTAGCATCGCACCGATGAAGGCAACAGGCGTAATCAGATATTCCATAGCCGGGAATAAAATCATAATCACAACGCCTGCCAGGCCGGCGCCGGAGCTGATGCCGATAATATGCGGATCTGCCAGCGGATTACGCATAATCGCCTGAAGAATCGCACCGGAAAGCGACAGGTTGATGCCGACCAAGGCACCGACAATGGTGCGCGGCATACGGATGTTCCAGATAATCTGACTGCGCGGATCATTACCGGGATTAAGCAGAATATCGGTAATCTCCTTGATGCTGATAATGCTGGAGCCTTTTGTTAAGCTCAAAAAGCTGCCCAATAGTGCCAAGAACAAAAATATCACAAGAATAGTAATACGCCATTTATTACGGCCTATACCGAAATGCTCCGTCTGCTCTGCAGACTGCTTATTTTCCATTAGTAAAGACCTCCGGATAAACCTGCTGTGCCATAAACTTTACAGCCTCCGGATAGCGCAGGCCGGGATTAATCAAAAACAGTTTTTCCGGCAGCACATATACTCTGCCTGCTTTTACAGCCGGCAGACTGTTCCATGCGGGGTTATTTTTAAAGTCGGTGCGCAGACGGTTTTCAATTTCCTCAGGCTTGCCCATAGAGGTAATAAAGATAATTTCCGGGTTCTGCTCAACCAGTGTTTCCATGCTGTAAGGAGTTTTGTTGGATTTTCCCTTGAGCGCTGCAGTAGCAACGTTTTCAAAGCCCAGGATATCGCTTACACAGCCGGCAATGCTGTGCGAGCCTTCTACCGTAACGGCGCTGGCTGTTGCATGCATAATGACGATGCGTTTCTTTTCCTTAGGCAGCTTACTGGTAACGGCGGCAACCTGTTTATCAAGCAGCTCATTTTCCTTTTGGGCCTTATCCTGCGTACCATAAATATCGCCCAAGGTTTTGATGGTACCCTTTACATCCTCAAAGGTTTGGGTATCAAACTCCACTACGTTGATTTTGTTGGATTGCAGCATCGGAATAAATTTATCATGCTGATTTTTGCTGGCCAGAACCAGATCAGGCTTCAGGCCCACAAGCGCTTCCATATTAATATTGTAGACCATGCCTACCTCCGGCACAGACTTCATAGATTCGGGAATTTTGCCTACCTTAGAGCTGGCGCGACCGACTACGGTGCCGCCGACAGCCTCAATCATACTCAAATATGAAGGGCTGAGGCTTACCACTCTTTCAGGCTTTTTGGCAAGCGAAACCTGTCTGCCTGCAGCATCGGTAAGCTGCAGATAAGCCTTGTCACCGCCAGTTTGCGTTCCTACACCGCCGCAACCGGCAGCAACCAGCATAGCCGCACATAATAGACCACAAGCAATTTTTTTCAAGAACATGTTAATCACCTCATACTCATCTTATATTACCCAAGCCCAAGGCTTTGGCAATATATATAACTCTCTGATAAAAAAAGCTTAATAATATTGCCCTCATAATAGCACAAATCAGAAGTGTAGTCAATGAAAGTTGCTAAGAAGCGCACATAATAGTATAATTAAATGAATAAGCTTGTTATAACAAAGGAGTAAAAATATTATGGAAATCAATGCAATGATTAACCGCATAAATGCATTAGCCAAAAAGAAGAAAACTTCCGGTCTTACCCCGGAGGAGTTGGCAGAACAAAAGGAGCTGTACAAGGAATATCTGGCCAACATCCGCAGGCAGCTGAAGGCTCAGCTCGATAACATCGAGGTAGTCGACGAGCAGCCGGATAAAAAACAGCTGCACTGATGGCTGCTATCCTGTCGCCATCCATGCTGGCCTACGAGGACGATTTTCTGCTGATTATCGATAAGCCTGCAGGCATGCTGGTACACCCCACCGTCAGCGAGCGTGGCACTACGCTCTACGATTATGTAAAGGCATATTATGAAGCCAACGGCATTAATGCCGGTATACATCCCGTGTCGCGTCTGGACCGCAACACCTCCGGCCTCGTTATTTTTGCCAAGGAGCCTATTGTACAGCACTGGCTTAGTCAGCAGCAGGTTGAAAAGGAATATCTGGCGCTGGCCTGCGGCCGCTTTGAAACCAGCGAAGGTATTATCGAAGCGCCCATCGCCCGCAAGGAAGGCAGTATCATTGAACGCTGCGTTGACTACACGCGCGGCAAATACGCCAAAACAGCCTATGAGGTTTTGGCGTCTTACAGCAATCATACGCTGCTCAAGGTCCGTCTTTTCACCGGACGCACGCACCAGATACGTGTCCACCTTGCTTCTATCGGCCACCCGTTAGTCAATGACAATCTTTACGGCACGCCCGGTCCCCAGGCGCGCCATGCGCTGCATGCCTACCGCCTGGCCTTCAAGCATCCGGTCAGCGATGTGTTTTTAGAAATTACCCGTTCTTTACCAAATGATTTACTGAAACTTCTGTACTAAATAAGCAGACCATGATATAATTAGTGTATACTAATGTAAAGACAGAGTAGCTGTAAGACTACCCTGAATAAGGAGGAATAGACAAATGCCCTTAGTTACATCTACTGAAATGTTCAAAAAAGCTTACGAAGGCCACTATGCTGTTGGTGCCTTCAACGTCAACAACATGGAAATCATCCAAGGTATCGTTGCTGCAGCTCAACAGGAAAAATCCCCGCTGATTCTGCAGGTAAGTGCCGGCGCCCGCAAATACGCCAACCACATCTACCTGATGAAGCTGGTTGAAGCAGCAATCGAAGACACAGGTCTGCCTATCTGCCTGCATCTGGACCATGGCGAAGATTTTGACATCTGCAAAGCTTGCATCGACGGCGGCTTCACCTCCGTTATGATTGATGGCAGCAAGCATCCTTTCGAAGAAAATATCGAAATGACTCGTCGTGTTGTTGAATATGCACACGAAAGAGGCGTTGTAGTTGAGGCAGAGCTTGGCCGACTGGCAGGCGTTGAAGACGCTGTTAAGGTTAACACAAAGGATGCTACCTACACCGATCCCGATCAGGCTGTAGAATTTGTTGAACGCACCGGTTGCGACAGCCTGGCTATCGCTATCGGCACCAGCCACGGCGCTTACAAATTCAAAGGCAAACCGGAACTGGACTTCGCTCGTCTGGAAAAAATCACCAACATGCTGCCCGGTTATCCGCTGGTTCTACACGGTGCTTCCACCGTTATTCCATCCTTTGTTGAAGAATGCAACAAATACGGCGGCAAGCTGGACGGCGCTCAAGGCGTACCTGAAGACATGCTGCTGCAAGCAGGCAAATTCGGTGTTTGCAAAATCAACATCGATACCGACCTGCGTCTGGCAATGACCGCTTCCATCCGTAAACACCTGGTAGAAAACCCCGGCGACTTCGATCCTCGCCAATACCTGAAACCCGCACGTCAGGCTATCCAAGACATGGTAGCTCACAAAATGCGTGACGTACTCAACAGCAGCAACAGACTGTAAGCTATAACGATTTAAAAACTAAAATGAGGCTGGGACAAAACCACCCTCCCAAACTAAAAAAGGACTGGAATTTGAGTTTTTTCTCAAATTCCAGTCCTTTTACTTCGCGTAAAATTAAGCTGCAGCTGTATGCTGCATATATTTTCTTAAATTTGGCTCATTGTATAATGAAATTGCACACCTGAAAAATTGAATAAAAAATAGTCCAT